>Ga0256404_1000276_pt1 | contig 132799 bp, 86 predicted proteins | sample RumenRJG_01DNA_FD_185990 | JGI IMG/M metagenome (GOLD analysis project Ga0256404, IMG submission 185990) | Bovine rumen microbial communities from Lethbridge, Alberta, Canada - RJG_01 | ecosystem: Host-associated > Mammals > Digestive system > Stomach > Rumen | place: Canada: Alberta... | reverse complement strand
ACTACAAACGCTTCAGGCACTTCGGTATGGACAAGGTCAAGATGGACTTTGCCTTCTTTGCAATTGCTTTCAACATAAAGAAAATGTGCTCGAAAATCAACAAAAAAGGCAAGGGAAAGCCTTTTGAAGCCACTAATACGGCCTATTTCTGCCTACTTGCGGTCCTGACGACTCCAGAAACAACGAAAAATGGAATTTTGACTAAAAAGTCGGCCTAATCCTAATTTTACGACTATCATTGTAAAAGAAAAGAGGATGTACCATAAAACTTAATTATGATACACCCCCTTATTTCTATATTCTTTATCCTTCCCGCGACAGTATTGCCGTCGGAGAAGGGAGAATTGTGTGTGCGCCTTTAGGCTTCCTTCTTGATACGGTCGTAGCCGTAGCGGGCATCAGCGCCGAGCTCTTCCTCAATACGGATGAGCTGGTTGTACTTAGCCATACGGTCAGTGCGGCTCATGGAACCGGTCTTGATCTGGCCGCTGTTGGTAGCTACAGCGATGTCAGCGATCGTAGTGTCCTCGGTCTCGCCGCTGCGGTGAGAGGTAACGGTGGTGTAGCCGTGACGGTGAGCCATCTCAATGGCTTCAAGCGTCTCGGTCAGAGAGCCTATCTGATTTACCTTGATAAGAATGGAGTTGGCAGCGCCGAGGCGGATACCCTTCTCGAGGAACTTGGTGTTGGTCACGAAGAGGTCATCGCCTACCAGCTGTATCTTGTCGCCGAGAGCCTTCGTGAGCTTCTGCCAGCCCTCCCAGTCGTTCTCGTCGAGACCGTCCTCGATGGAGTCGATGGGGTATTTGCTGCAAAGCTCCTCGAGGTACTTGATCTGCTCGTCGTCGGAGAGCTTCTTGCCGTTGGGGTCCTTGGGCATACCGTTGGAGAGCTGCTTGTAGTTGTAGAAGTACTTGCCGTTCTCTACTACGGAGAATTCGCTGGCTGCGCAGTCCATGGCAATCTTCACGTCCTTGCCCGGCTCGTAGCCTGCGTCCTTGATGGCGTCTACGATGCTCTGGAGAGCGTCCTCAATGCCGTTGAGCGCGGGAGCAAAGCCACCCTCGTCGCCTACTGCGGTGGAGAGGCCGCTGCCCTCAGCGGCCGTCCGCCGCAAAAGCAAAGGGCCGTTTTTCGCCTTTGTAAGTATGTGATAATCAGTGCCCGCGAAAGGCCAAAATTATGTTTGAGACGTTTTAAAATGTCTCAAATGTAGTTTCGCTCGTCTCAAATGTAGTTTTTGTGTTGTGCGGAAGGTTTTTCAGAAGTGTGGAGAATGCCTTTTCAAATGTGGCGAAAAAGCGCAGGTGTTTCGGATTGCGAAGTTATGTCGGCGGAGCTGGTGATTGAGGACATATATACGTGGGAATCTTTATATGTATTGCGCGAGGCTTAACTGGGAGGGCCGCTGCCCTCAGCGGCCGCATTCCGCATAAGCAAATGAGCGGCGTATCGCGCGATACGAATTCCCCGCCGCTTAGCCGCTCATTAGATTTTCCTGGCTCGCTCTTGGCCGCTGAGGGCCGCTGCCCTCCCAGTTATTTTCCGCGCTTGGCAATCTACTCGTACTCACTTGTGACGCACGAAAAGATTGTTTGCGACCCTTTTCAACTACCTTAAAATAAGCCTCTGCGAGGTGGGGGAATTCTACTGCGAGATAAATTATTTTATCTGCGAGTAGAACGATCGTCTACTACGAGATAAATTTTTTCTTCTGCGAGTAGAATTTCTCCTTCTCCCATGGGAACTTTGTCTGCTCCTACGAGAACTTCGTCATGTCCCATGGGAACTTCGTCATGTCCCGCGGGAACTTCGTCTCGTCCCATGAGAACTTCGTCTCGTTCCGCGGGAACTTCGTCATGTCCCATGAGAATTTATTTTCATCCGCATGAGAATTTCCGCGCAAGTGGGAAAGCATTCCCGGCGTGCACAAAGGAAATCACCCGCGGCGTGAATAATTCATCCGAAGCATAGTAAACGCGCCGCGCGGAGACACAAAAAGGGCCGCGACCCGGAAGTCGCGGCCCTTTAGATAGTATCGGGTGAGGGAACTGTTACTTGACAGTCACCTTCTTCTTGCCGATGATGTATACGCCCTTGCTGAGGCCGTTGGTAGCCTCGGCGGGAGCGACATTGTGCTTCACAAGTACGCCGTCGGTCGTGTAGACGTCAACAGGAGCGTTAGCGTCGGCGTTCTTGACGGTCGAGATCTCGGTGAGCTTGCCGTTGCCGAAGAGCGGGAGCCATGCATCTATCATGTCGCTTGTGTTGCTGATAAGTCCCGGATCGATGTATCCGCTGTGAGTTGCGATGCTGACAACCTTGCTGTCTGTCGAAGCCTGCAGGGCGTATCCGTTGATGTAGCCGTAGCCCGGAGTCTTGAGCGATGCACCGTAAATGGCACCGATTAGACCGTTGACAGTGTCGCTCTTGACGGTCAAGTCAGTAGGTAAGGTGAAGTACACATCTGTTGCCTCATGATTGTTGGCGTATTCCGTCGTGTCGCCTACCACTAGGATGAAAGGCTCGCAGGCTGCGAAGGAGTTCTTCTCCTGGAGTGCGATGGCGGAGTGGTCCTCGTTGATGCCTACTACGGAGTAAGCCTTGACATTACTACTAGTCATATCCAGGTCTTCCACTGCAAACGGCAGAGTCACAATAGAGGCGGAGTTGGCAGCGAACTGCAGTGCAACAGCAGTCTGGTCCTCGGTCGAGAATTCCTGGAACGTCAGCGATGCGCGGGTCTTGAAGCCATCGCCTGTATTGTCGCCTCTTATCTGACGGGCGTTGTCACCAAAGAAGATAGGTATGCCGGCGCGATTGCCGTTGACAGGAATAATGTTGAACTCGCCATTGCCCTTGAACACTACTTTGAAGGCGTACAAAGGCTTTGAATTAGCGCTGTAATATAAGTCACCTGCCGCGGGGCAGTCGCCTACATACCAACCGGTGTGCATGTTCTGGATGAAGTAAGCACCCTTACCGATGCTGTCGGGAGCGGGAACGAAGCGCCAGATAGCGTCGGGGTCGCCCTCAGTCGGGAGGTCCTTGATATCGTCCATACCCCAGCGCAGCTGGTTGGTGGGCCCATAGTTGCCCGTCTTGCCGCCCTTGCCGTCTGCACCGCCGTTGTTGAGAATATAGAGGGCGGCGCCGGTCACGGTAGCGCGTTCGGGATAGTAGTTGGCCGCAGCGTGGTCATCCTCGGCCGTAGCGCTGAGGATGTAGTACCACTTGCCCGGCTCTACGCTGTTGACGCCGGCCATGAACTTGTCGTAAGCGTCCTGCAGTGCTGCAAGGTTGGCCTTGAAGGTTGCGGTGCTGGAGCTGTAGGGCTTGAAGGTGGTGAGAGTGTTCTTGAGGTTGTTCAGGAGGGTCTCGTCGCTGAGCTGGCCCATATATTCGCCGACCTCGGTGTTCTCGGCTAACGTTGTGGCAGTGTTGTATAGCTTGTTGGCTGCGGCTGTATCCTGCCAAAGGTCTTCTACTGGCTTCATGGCTTCGCTGAGCTCTGTAGCATCGGCCAGAGTAGCGGTGTTGTCGTTAAGCTTAGCCTGTACGCTGGTGATGGCTGCCTGAAGCTTGTCGGCTGCGTCCTTCATACCGTCTACACGGTAATATTCAGAGTTGACCTTGTCGTATGAAGCATCTCCGCCCTCCAGTACCTGGAAGCCGCTGATGCACCAATACGGAGCATTGCCGTATGCTACGGTGCAGCGGAAGCGCAGGTAGCGATAGGGAGTCTTCGGAGTGATGAGGTTGCTAAAATAAGGCCAGTACATCATATCAATCGTGTTGGGCAGGTCCTCCAGGTTGGTGATTATATCCCATTTGGAGCATGAGCCGTTGACGTCTGTGCCGATAGCATCGTCGTTGGTGCCGTAGATGGTAGCCTTGATAGGCGGAACACCCGGACGATTGGCACCATTGTACAGGTCATTGCGGCGATCTATACGGAAGCGGAACGAAGCGACATCCGTGCGCTTGAGGTCTATCTGCAGGTAGCTCTCCGTGTTCGCAAGGTTAAGGTTCGGGTCGGAGTGCCAGTAGGTCTGGTCATCGTTGTCGATGAGCGTACCGAGCAGGTTGTAGCCGTCCTCTATGAATGCCTGGTTGAAGGAATAGTTGTCGTTGTCCGGCGTGATGGTTGCCCATGTAACATTGGACGAAAGCTGGTTGGTACCGTCGTTCTTAGTGTTGACTGTTGTGATGAGTCCGTTGGTATTGAAGACAAAGAGTTTGTTGTAGAGCTTGTTTGCTTCATTCACACGGGCGATAACGGTATCCTTGCTATTGAGCACCTTGTCGATAACGGCGAGCTGGGCATTGATAGCGTCCATCTCGGTGCCGTCTACCTTGAGATTGTCTATGTGGTCCTGAGCGACGTCTATTGCGGCGTCGAGAGCGTCAACGGCTGTCTTCACTTCGGCTACCTTGCTGTAGAGTGAGTTCTCGGCAGCGGTCATGCTGTTGTAAAGCTGCAGCTCGGAGATGTTCCAGTAGTTATTAGTGGAGGTAGTCTCCTTGACAACCATTCTCCAGTAGCGGTAAGGCTGGTTGGCAGTTATGACAGGCGATACATAGTGAGCATCGTCGACGTTGGCGGGCATACTCTTCGAGAGAGTGTCAACGGCTACCCATGACTCATCGTCATCGGGGTTGTTGCTGCCCTCCATGATAATGTATGTCGGGCTGTCGTGCCAAGACACTCCTGTTCCAGCGCCGTCATTACGGCCCCAATATTCCAGAGTAAAGCTCTTCACATCATCTCTCTTCAGATCTATCTGGATGTATTCCTTATCCTTGTGCAGGTTCAGACCGTTAGGATCGGAGTGGAAGTATGAGTTATGGTTACCATCGAGCAGGAGGTTGACATCGTGGTCTGCCTGCCAGATACAGTTGCTCGAGAGCTGGTCGGTAGAGGTGAGCAGTTTGTCAGTGGGGTCCTTGAGCATTAAAGACTTCAAGCGCGGATTGAGCAGGGAGTCGGCCAGGGTATCACACTTGGCCTGCATTTCGATTTTTGCAATAATCTCTGCCAGACCGGTAGTGTCAGCTTTGACGAGCACCCACTTGGAATGGTCATCGTAGACAGATGCCGGTACCATGTTGCCGGATATTCCTGCACCATCGAGATGTCCAATAGGATGGTACGGCATCTCATTGGCGGTGTTGCATATCATATAATTGCCGTCAAAAGTAGGTTTGAACAGCTGAGCTGCACCCAGAGTGTCGGAGACTAGAATGTTACTGTAGTTGCCGATGCGAGCATCTCCCTTTCCGGTATTAATATATTTCTTGGTATACTGGTTGTATATGGAGTATCCGCCATCCACCTTCTTGATGATGAAGTACTGTCCGGGGTTGTTCTCATCGGCTGTGCCCCACGTCAGATTGCCGTTAGAGACAATCAGCTGCTTGTATACGCCCTGCTGAGCCTGAAATGGAGCGAAAGCACTCCTTATAAAATAGTTGCCCTCCTCAAAGGGGATAACCTTAGTCTTGATATCGCTCTCTATCTTGCGGAGAGTGGTGATGCCGGCTATCAGCTCTTCATCAGTAGCTGAGGAATTGTCAAGCAGTCCGAGTACGGCGGCAAATTGGTCGTTGTACTCCTCGAGTGCTTTCTCGGGAATAAAGCCCGGGGTCGTGCCTGCGGTGTAGGCTATGCCGTATTTGCTCTGCGCGTCGTAGATAGAGTCGACAATATTACTGAGTATCTTATGGTAGTCGGTGACAGCCTTTGCAGTATAGATCTGTATCTCGGATGGACACCAGTAAGCACAGAGTCCCTCCGTAGGACGGATACGCAGGTAGCGGAAGCCATCGGCGTTCTGGATTAGCGTTGATATGTACGGCCAGGAGAAAGTTCCGTCATCCGTGCTGGGAAGGTCGGATAGCGTAACGAGCTCTGTCCAGCTCTTCATATCGCTGTTCTGGTCTGATGCCAGGGCTTCGTCATTGGTCCCGTAGATAATCATCTTGCTCGGGAATGCACCGTGACGCTCCGTGCCGTTATACATATCGGCGCGGCGCTGCATCATGAAGTAGAAGTTCTTCAAATCATTGTTCTGTAGGTCGATCTGTATCCACTGTACTTGTGTACGGTAGTCGTGGGCGGTCGGTTCGGAATGCCAGTATGTGCTCTGACTTCCGTCCAACAGGGTGCCCAAATAATCGCCCTTGTCGTAGAACGCTTCGTTGTTCTCCGGCAGATAATTGTCCGATCCTTTGTCAGGGGTCCATGTGCAGTTGCTTGAGAGCTGGGCGCTGGAGGTAATGCATGGATTGTCCATATCCACCTCATATACCTGCGCTTGCGCGACTGACATGTGGCCCGCAATGAACAAAAGGAGGAACAAACTGAGAAAATAAAATCCCTTTTTCATTGTGTTTTTAATTTGGTTAGTTTGTTACATTTGTATTACTATATTGTTGCGAAGATATAGTATGTTTTTCATATTTCCAAATATTTTTAAAGGAAATCGCCTGAATTTGTTTCTTATAGCTTCGTATTGTAAAGAAATACGGGTCTTACTGCCATAATTTTTTGTTACGATAGAGGGGGCAAAGCTTGTGTCCGCCGCGCCAGAGTTACAATATGGGCAGGTGCACGCGTGAGTAGAGAGCAAAAAAAATAAAGTATGCGGCTTGTTTGCCACATACTTTATTAATATGTTGCCGATCCTCTCAGCGGGCGGGTTGCCGCTGCGCTGAGAGGGGATGGGGCGTACGCCTTTAGGCTTCCTTCTTGATACGGTTGTAGCCGTAGCGAGCGTCTGCGCCGAGCTGCTCCTCGATGCGGATGAGCTGGTTGTATTTGGCCATACGGTCGGTGCGGCTCATGGAACCGGTCTTGATCTGGCCGCTGTTGGTAGCCACTGCGATGTCGGCTATCGTCGTGTCCTCCGTCTCGCCGCTGCGGTGAGAGGTGACTGTGGTGTAGCCGTGACGGTGAGCCATCTCAATGGCTTCAAGCGTCTCGGTCAGAGAGCCTATCTGATTTACCTTGATAAGAATGGAGTTGGCAGCGCCGAGGCGGATACCCTTCTCGAGGAACTTGGTGTTGGTCACGAAGAGGTCATCGCCTACCAGCTGTATCTTGTCGCCGAGAGCCTTCGTGAGCTTCTGCCAGCCCTCCCAGTCGTTCTCGTCGAGACCGTCCTCGATGGAGTCGATGGGGTATTTGCTGCAAAGCTCCTCGAGGTACTTGATCTGCTCGTCGTCGGAGAGCTTCTTGCCGTTGGGGTCCTTGGGCATACCGTTGGAGAGCTGCTTGTAGTTGTAGAAGTACTTGCCGTTCTCTACTACGGAGAATTCGCTGGCTGCGCAGTCCATGGCAATCTTCACGTCCTTGCCCGGCTCGTAACCTGCGTCCTTGATGGCGTCTACGATGCTCTGGAGAGCGTCCTCAATGCCGTTGAGCGCGGGAGCAAAGCCACCCTCGTCGCCTACTGCGGTGGAGAGGCCGCGCTTCTTGAGGTTCTTCTGCAGTGCGTGGAATACCTCTGCGCCCATGCGTACGGCTTCCTTCTCGGAGGGAGCGCCTACCGGACGTATCATGAACTCTTGGAATGCGATGGGAGCGTCGGAGTGTGCGCCGCCGTTGATGATGTTCATCATAGGCACGGGGAGCACGTATGTATTGCAGCCGCCGATGTAGCGGTAGAGCGGGAGGCCGAGAGCCTTGGCTGCAGTGTGAGCCACTGCCAGGGATACGCCGAGGATGGCGTTGGCGCCGAGCTTGCTCTTGGTGGGCGTGCCGTCGAGCGCAAGCATCTTGTAGTCGATGCCTCTCTGGTCAAAGGGGCAGTCGCCCTTGAGGGCGGGAGCTATTATCTTGTTGACATTGTCCACAGCCTTGGTGACACCCTTGCCGCCGAAGCGCTTCTTGTCGCCGTCGCGGAGCTCGAGGGCTTCGTTCTCACCTGTGGATGCGCCTGAAGGTACGCTGGCGCGACCCATTACACCGTTGTCCAGAGTTACTTCTACTTCTACTGTCGGGTTACCTCTTGAGTCGAGGATTTCTCTTGCATGAATATTCTCAATCTTCATAATGATATGATTTTGATTTTAGTCTGCGCAAATATATGCCTTTATTCTGAAACGTAATGCCTTAGAGGCGATGATTTTTCCCTTGCGGCGGATGATTTTTTCCTCACTCTCCCGACGCCGTGCCCCGCAGGGTGCTATTTATAAATTGCAGTTTGCAACGAGCGGCTTCTCTCCTGCGCCTTTTCAGCTAATGGCGGGAGAGACGGGGGAGAGGAGCGCAATGGTGTGCCTGGTTCAGTGGCCCGGGTAGAGCTGCATGACGAGAGGAATGGCGTTGGAGGTGAAAAGCTTGACGGAGATGGCCAGCAGGATGATGCCGAAGAACTTGCGCATCAGGTAGATGGCCGCGTTGGAGATCTTCTTCTCCACCCAGTCGATGCCGCGTATCACAAGGTAGACGTCGAGGCAGTTGAGCAGCAGGGCGATGATGATGTTGGCGGAGGCGTATTCGGCCTTGAGGGAGAGCAGCGTGGTGAAGGAGCCCGCGCCGGCTATGAGGGGGAACACCACCGGCACAAGGGTGGCCTCCTTGATGGGCCCGAGGTTCTTGAAGATCACCACATCGAGCAGCATCTCGAGCGACATGAGGAAGAGGATGAGCGCACCGGCGATGGCGAACGACTGGATGTCTACGCTGAAGAGGCGCAGCATGGCGTCGCCCGCGAAGAAGAACGCCAGAAGCAGGCCGCAGGAGATACTCGCCGCCTTCCAGGCGCTCACGGGCCGTCCTTGCTTCTTGAGGCTGATGATGACGGGCGTCGAGCCGAAGATGTCTATCACGGCGAACAGGACAATGTAGGCGCTCAGTATCTCCTGTAGGTCCACACGTCCCAAAAGGTAAGATGGAGAGAACAGACTTGTCATATATTTTGCGTGATTACCACTTTATCTCGTTGTAAATCTTGTCGGAGGCTCCGGCATTGCTGCTGATATATTCGCCGGCGGCTTTGCCGCGTCTCTGGCGCTCGGCCTCGTTGCCCTGCAGCAGATCCATCGTCATGGCGAAGGTCTCGGGCGACGTGATCTCTATGCAGCCGCCCGCCTTGAGCAGGTCGTCGGCCTCGCGGAACTTCATGTGATTGGGCCCGATAATTACCGGCACGCCGTAGACGGCCGCCTCGGGCACATTGTGGATGCCGACGCCGAATCCGCCGCCCACATAAGCGATGTCGCCGTAGCGGTAGATGGACGAGAGCAGGCCGTAGGTGTCTATTATGAGGCAGTCGCAGTCACTGAGCTTCGCGTCCTTGGCGAGCTTGCTGAAGCGCATGGCGGGGCGGTTGAGCTGGCCCATGATGCGGTGTATATGCTGCTCGCTCACCACGTGGGGCGCCAGGATGAGCTTCAGAGAGGGATGCGCATTGAAGTAGGGGATAATGATGTCCTCGTCCGGTTCCCACGAACTGCCGGCTACGAGCACATGCTCCGCACCCTCGGCAAACGCGGCGGCCTCCGGCACATCGCGCGCGGCGCTCCGGATGTCGATGACGCGGTCAAAGCGTGTGTCGCCCGTGATGCTGACCCTCTCCACTCCGATGGTGGAGAGCAGACGCTTCGACTCGCCGTTCTGCACGAAGAGCCGGGTGAAGTCCTTCAGTACATTGGCGTACGGGCGGCCCCACGGACGGAAGAACGCCTGCCCTCTGCGGAAGATGCTCGAGACACTGTAAACTTCTGCGCCGCTCCTGTGAAGCTCGTCGAGGAAGTTTTTCCAGAACTCATACTTGATGAAGAACGCCTTCTCGGGTCTCACCATCCTCACGAAGCGGCGTGCGTTGCGCCGGGTGTCGAACGGCATGTAGCACACTATGTCCGCACCGTCGTAGTGCTTCCTCACCTCGTAGCCCGAGGGCGAGAAGAATGTGAGGAGTATCTTGTATTCGGGGTGGCGGGCTCTGATGCGCTCCATGATGGGACGCCCCTGCTCAAACTCCCCCAGCGACGAGGCGTGCACCCAGATATAGCGGTCGTTGATGTTGATGGCCCTGCCCAGGATGCCGAACGTCTCGCTGTGGCCCGAGAGCAGAAGCCGCACCTTGCTGCTGAAGAGCGACGCTATCCTTATGCCCAGTATATATATGTATATTCCTATGTTGTAGAGCATCTCCTTTGGTTCGTTTGCCGTTTAGCCCAATACCTTGATGGCTCTGTCGAGCCGCCTGAGCGTCTCTTCGCGGCCCAGGAAGGCCGAGATGTCGAACACATGCGGTCCTATTCCTTCGCCCACTATGGCCAGGCGGAAGGCGTTGAGGATATTGCCGTTGCCGTATCCCTTGCTCTCTATCCAGGCCAGCACCGTCTTCTCCTGTGTCTCGATGGAAAAGTCGGGCAGAGCGGCGAGCACTTCGCCCAGTTCCTTCATCCTCTCGGCCGAGTCGGGCTTCCAGCGTTTCTTGACCGTCTTGGCGTCGTACTCCTCGGGAGCTACGAAGAAGAAGCGGCACATGGGCCACAGTTCGCGTATGAAATTCACACGCCCCTTCATCATCTCCACCACTTGCTCCACTCTCTCCGGCGCGGCCTCAATGCCGTTGTCGCGGAGAATCTTGTCGAAGGCGGGCGCAAGCTGTGCCGACGGGGTGCGCAGTATGTATTCGTGATTGAACCATTGGGCCTTGACGTAGTCAAACTTGGCTCCGCTGCGGCTGCAGTTCTCCAGACGGAATCTTTTGACCAGTTCGTCGAGGCTCATGATCTCCGTGTCGTCGCCCGGGTTCCATCCCAGAAGCGCGAGGAAGTTGATCACCGCCTCGGGCATGTATCCGCTCTCGCGGTAGCCGGAGGACACCTCGCCCGTCTTGGGGTCGTGCCACTCGAGCGGGAACACGGGGAAGCCCAGACGGTCGCCGTCGCGCTTCGAGAGCTTTCCCTTGCCGTCGGGCTTCAGGAGCAACGGCAGATGGGCGAACTGCGGGATGCTGTCCTCCCATCCCAGCGCGCGGTAGAGCAGCACATGGAGCGGCGATGACGGCAGCCATTCCTCGCCGCGTATCACATGGGTGATGCGCATGAGGTGATCGTCGACCACATTGGCCAGATGGTAGGTGGGCAGGTCGTCGCTGCTCTTGTAGAGCACCTTGTCGTCGAGAATGGACGAGTTGATGACCACCTCGCCGCGGATGATGTCGTGCACATGTATGTCCTGGCCGTCCTCTATCTTAAGCCGCACGACATACTGTGTGCCCTCGTCGATGAGGCGCCTGGTCTCCTCGGGTGGGAGGGTGAGCGAATTGCGCATCGAGAGGCGCGTCGTGGCGTCATACTGGAAGTTGGGCGTTGCCTCGCGGGCTTTCTGCAGCTCCTCCGGCGTGTCGAAGGCCACATAAGCCTGCCCTTCGTCCAGCAACTGCTTCGCGTAGCGGCGGTAGATGTCCCTGCGCTCCGACTGGCGGTACGGCCCGTATTCCCCGCCGAAGCTCACGCCCTCGTCGAAGTGGATGCCGAGCCATTTGAACGACTCGAGGATATACTCCTCGGCCCCCGGCACGAAGCGACGGCTGTCGGTGTCCTCGATGCGGAAGATCAGTTTACCGCCTCTCTGCCGCGCGAATAGATAGTTATATAATGCTGTGCGGACGCCGCCTATGTGCAACGGCCCCGTGGGACTTGGAGCAAAGCGCACCCTAACCTGCTGGTTTTCCATTATGGATAAATATAGATTTTTGACGTGCAAATTTACAAGAATTTGCATAAGCGGCCAAATTACCGGCCCTCAAACATCCCGTATCGCCTTTTCCGCGGCCCTTTTGCGGCCCGCGCGGCTTTACAAAAGGGATGGCGAATGCTGGATAAAGCTGCGGGCGATGATAGCTTTGGCCTCCGCCGCGCGAAAGGAGCGGAATGGTATAAAGTGCACACTTCTGTGACCCTTGAAAAGGCGGTTTCGGCCCCTTCGTAACTATCTTATAATCAATCCTTCCGGAAGGCCAAAACTACATTTGAGACGTTTTGGAATATCTCAAATGTAGTTTTCCTCAGGTCCTATGTGAGAATACAGAAATTTGGGAAGTTTTTTGCGATGTAAGGTAAGGCCTTTTCGAAATGTCGAAAATGCACACTTTTCCACGGGCGGCGAAGATACACCAGCGGGCTTGTGCGCGGCGGCATCCGATATGTGCGCGGCGACTTCCGGTAAGTGCGCGGCGGCTCCCGGTAAGAGTAATCTTCTCCGCCTTTTCAGGTCCCGTGAAGGGTAATTTGGAACTATTGCCAACTATCAGAGAATCAGTGCTCCGCAGAGGGGTAAAATTACATTTGAGACGTTTTGAAATATCTCAAATGTAATTTTACTTATCTCAAATGTAATTTCTGGGCTGTGCGGAAGGATTTTTGGGAGAGTGGTGAATGCCTTTTCAATTAATGGGAAAAGCGCAATTGTTTCGGACCTCGAAGATATATCGTCGGCGCAGCGGAGCGAGGACTTATATGAGTGAATCTTCGGTACGGATATTAATTCTATCCGCTTTATATTGGCCGCTGCAAATCTCCTGCGATACGATGTTTCTATGCCTTTTCAGATCCAGGAAACACAAGTTCGTGTAGAAAAGTGTGCTCAGCGGCCAAAAGTTCGTGTAGAAAATCGTCCAATCATCCCGTAAGTTCGTGTAAAAAATGTTCCGTATCGCCCGAAAGTTCGTGTAGATTTCGTATTTTTGCTCTGTAAATTTAATCGTCAGAACTATGGAGAGAAGCATCATCACGCAACTTAAGGCATGGAAGCAGAGCCCGCTGCGCAAACCGCTCATCCTCGCGGGGGCAAGGCAGGTGGGCAAGACCTATATCCTCCGGGAGTTTGGCAAGCGCGAGTACGAGAATGTGGCGTACATCAACTGCGATAACAATCCCGCGGTGGCCGGGCTGTTCGCCGAGGACTATGACATGAAGCGCGTCCTGCTGGTCATCGGCGCTTTGACGGGGCAGACCATCACGCCCGGCCGTACCCTCATCATCCTCGACGAGATACAGGAGTTGCCCCGGGGACTGTCCGCGCTGAAGTATTTCTGCGAGCAGGCGCCGGAATATCATGTCGCAGTGGCCGGGTCGCTGCTCGGCGTGGCGATGCACCGCGGTGAGTCCGCTCCGGTGGGCAAGGCGGACATCATACGGATGGGGCCGATGAGCTTCGTGGAATATCTGATGGCCCGGGGCGAGACACAGCTCACGCAGATACTCCTCTCGCGTGACTGGCCGACCATCGCCATGCTGCACGTGAGGCTCACCAAACTGCTCCGCGAGTATTACTTCGTGGGCGGCATGCCAGAGGCCGTGAGCACATTCCTCAAGACCAACGACGCCAACGAGGTGAGGCGTGTGCAGAACGACATCCTCTACCTGTACCGCAGCGACATGTCGAAGCATGTCTCCGCCGACGAGGCCACGCGCATCAGTATGGTGTGGCAGTCCATCCCCTCGCAGCTGGCCCGGGAGAACAAGAAGTTTGTCTACGGCGCGGTGAGGAAAGGCGCGCGGGCCAAGGACTTTGAGACCGCCATCCAGTGGCTGATGGACGCGGGACTTATATACAAGGTGCCGAGAGTGAGGGAAGTGGGGATGCCGTTGAAGTTTTATGAAGATCTCAACGCGTTCAAGATTTTTATGCTCGATGTCGGACTGCTCGGGGCCCTCAGCGAGATGGCGCCGGCCCTGATGCTCATGTCCAATAACGTGATGACCGGGAGCAAGGGTGCATTCACGGAAAACTATGTCCTCTGCCAACTGAAAGCCCTGCCCGATACCGCCACCTATTACTATAGCCGCGAGGACTCGCGTATGGAGGTGGACTTTGTGGCGCAGCATCAGGGCCGCATTATCCCCATCGAGGTCAAGGCGGAGGAGAACCTGCGCTCCAAGTCTCTGCGCGCTTTTATGGACAGGCACGAGGACCTGCATGCCGTGCGCTTCAGCATGTCGCCCTACCGCGAGCAGGGCTGGATGACCAACTATCCCCTCTACGCCGTGCAGGCTATCTGATCGGCAATACTAAAGCCGCGGGACGCGTTCCGGGCGCCGCGGGCTTCTCAGCCCGCGCCTGAGGCGCGGGAATGGGAGTCGGATTTTCTTATACCTGAAGCGCGGGGGTCTTTCCTGCGCTTCAGAATTTGGCGTAAGCCTCGTTATTTATTGGCGTAAGCCTCGTTATTGATCGGCGCAAGCCTACTTATTGAGATTGATGCGGGCCGGCTAATGTCATTGCGGGCATGGCGGCGCGGGCGAGCGGAAGGCTACTCCGTGGTGGCCTCGTTCTCGTAGAGGTGAAAGATGCGCTCCATCATCTGCCATTTCTCGTGGCTCGCAGAGCCCGGGGCGCACTTCTGATACGGGGCCACCGTGTCCTCCCATTCGCTCTGGCCGGGCTTTTTGGCCAGGCGCGCCATCGCCTTGTCCCAGTCGAAGCCAACGGGGGCCTCGGCGATCATGACGAGCGTTGTGCCGCGCAGGTAGATGTCCATTTCCAACAGTCCCACGGCGCGTATCCCCTGACGGACAAGTGCGGGGTTGTGATGGCGGTCGTGGAGCTCGCGATAGCGCGCTATGAGCTCGGGATTGTCCCTGAGCTGGAGTGTCTGCACATAGCGCTGCACGGGGCGGCCGAAGTGGGTGACGATATTTCCTTGTGTACTCATTGCTGATGTTTTTAGGGTGTTGTGAATGCCGGTGAGCGGGGCGCGACCTCAGCTGCGGCTTGTCTGCAGTCCGCCGGTGCTCAGGCGCATCTGCACGAAGCGCGCGTTGGGCCTGAGGGGCGAGGCGTTGAGGCGTGTGATGATGGCGGCCGCGGCATCGGGGTCTTTGGCTATCATGTAGAGGAACCCGCCGCCGCCCGCGCCGGGGAGCTTGTAGCCCAGGCACAGGTCGTCGATGCGGCGTGTGAGGGCCTGGATCTCCGGCGGATTGGTGCCGCTGTCCAGACGGCAGTTCTGCTCCCATGTGCGGCGCACGAGCTCTCCCATGGCGCGGAAGTTGGCCCGCTGTATGGCGTCGTACATGTCGCTTACATGGCTCTTCATGTGGCGCAGCAGGCGTAGCTGCGGGCCGTCGCTGAGGAACATGCGCTCCACTATTTCGGAGAGGATGTTCTTGGCCGTCCGCGTGATGCCGGTGTAGTAGAGCAGATGGCAGGGCGCGTACTCGGGGCTCGTCCAGAGGTCGGTGGGCAGGAATCTCGTGACGGGGCGCTGCACATAGCCGGGCTCTGTCTCCAGCAGTTTCACTCCGTGGAGAATGCCGCCGAACTGGTCCTGCCAGCCGCCGCCAGTGGTGAGGATCTGCTCGAGGATGAGCGTGTGTAGGCCTATCTCGTCTTTGTCCCAGCCCAGCCCGCAGAAGTTGCTGAGCGCTCCGAGGACGGTGGCGGAGAGGATGCTGCTCGTGCCGAGGCCCGACCCGGCCGGCACAGCCGACAGCAGGGTGAGCTCAAGGCCGGCGCCGAAGTGCTCCAGCTGATCGCGGAGCGAGGGGAAACGCTCGGCGGAGAACTGTGGCAGGAAGCCGGCGAGAGCAATGGCGGCCTTGGGGATGGAGAACGGCGAACCGACGTGGCGGAAGTCGGCGAGCTGCTCATAGCTATGGACCTCCTCGGCGGCGCCGAGGTCAATGCTGCGGATCACAATGTGACGCTCCCGGCAGGGCTTGACATATACCTGCAGGGGCGGCTGCCCGCCGAGCTCCACAGCGAGATTGATCACCTCGCCTCCCTCGGCCAGACAGTAGGGCGGCGTGTCGGTCCATCCGCCTGCGATGTCTATCCTCACGGGACTGCGGCTCCAGACGATCTGATCGGTGCAGACGACCAGATGCGGGCTCTCGGGCCTGAGCTCGCCGGTCAGAGTCTCCCGCATCAGGGCGAAGGCGCGCTCTCTGTCCGCTGTGCCGTCGTCGCCGCGGCATGCGGCTACCCGGGCGCGGAACATGGCGTTGCCCAGGCGCATCATGACGGGCTCGTCGTCGGGCAGCGGCGAGGGCGGAGTATAGTCGGTGCGGGCGTACTCGCGGGCGGTGTCGTCGAGGTCCAGCTGATAGAACACGCTGTGACGGTAGTTGGCGGCGAGGAGCGGGAGGCAGGCGAGGCGTAGTTCGTCGCGCTGCGCTGTGAGACGCCTCAGGTTGGCGCGGTCGCCGAGATCGTCGGCGCTCAGGCGCTCTGCGCCCCTCCAGAGAGCGCGTCCGCGGCTGTCCGACGGGTCGCTGAGCATCCAGCGGGCCACACAGCCGGCATCGTCGGGGTTGTCGAGCAGCGGGAACAGGGCAACGCTCTGCAGGTCATCGGCACCGTCGATCTCAGACGGCTCTATGCCGCGCTCCGATGCCCACTCTGTGAACGGGCGACCCAGGAACGTAGCCGCGGCGGGCCCTGTGAGCGGCCCGCGAAACGGGTCTGTGAATCCGTAAGGCCGCACGGCGTAGCTCTTCGCGCCCACCGGTACGATGTCGAGGCACTGCCCCGGAGCCATCTGCAGGCGCCAGTCGTTGTCGGGGATCCCGGTGAGGATGTTGCGGCATGTGATCGTCCAGCCCGCGGGGATGATACAGTTCTCGATCCACACATTGCGGTTGCTGCTGCTCACGGGGATGCGGACATCGGCGTTCTGGATGAAGATGGCGGGGTTGGGCTTGCGCGAGTGCTGGAGGATGCGGCGCTGGTCACTCACAATGCTCTGGATGGCCACTGTGGAGGAGAGCAGGTCGGACGATGTGCCGAAGTGGTAGAACTCGCCGCCGCTCAGGGGCACTATCGCCGTGGTTAAGGCGCTCACCTCCTGGTCCGCAATGGTCGGCCGGCTACCGAGGGCGCAGCCGAACTCGCCGTAGAGGTTGTACTCCCGCAGTCCGTCAGCACCTGTGGAGCGGCGCATGAGCACCTCGACGGCGCGGTCTGAGAGTACCCACAGCCCGATATCGGTCAGGTAGAAATGTTCTCCGCCAAGGGCCGCGAGCTCTGCCTCGGAGGGTTTCTGAAGCATATACTCCAGGCGGGAAGGGTCGGAGAGCGAGGAGACGAAGACGCCGTGATGGGTGGCTATCGAGGCGTCGAGCCACAGGCCGTAGCACACGACGTCGGCCTCGGGCATCGGCGGCAGCGCTTCGGTGCACCGGATGTAGACGTCGCCGCTTGCGATGAGTGTGTTCTGCCCTTTTGGCGCGCCCTCCATGATGTCCGTGAGCAGCGGGAGCTGCAGGTCGAGGAGTGTCTGCGAGAGCTTCTGTCCGCGCTCCCATCTGAACACGGGCACAGGCGTCAGCACCTTGCCGCTCGGGGAGTAGGCGGGCAGCCTGCGGCCCTGCCCGCCGGCGTGGATGATGATGCGGCGCTCCCTGCCGAGCCAGTCGCGGAAACTGACGGCTTCGCCGGCCTCCTGACGGTAGAGCGACAGGAGCAGATGGGCTGTGCCGCCGCCGCTGCCAAGCCTGTGGCCTACGGGGTCGCAGCCGCAGAACCAGTCCTTGCGGCCGAGGCCCGTGATATCGTGGAAACACTCCACCAGATTGGGCGGAAGGGATAGTATCTTCTTCATAATTTTGTGTTTATTGCCCAAATTTACGAATAAAACCGGCTCGCCGCCCCTCCTGAGGCCTTCTTATTCCGCTTTTTGCCCCGCGACCGGCGAAATTATGCTCAGAGAAACGATTTCCTGCGCCTCCGTGATTATTCTCCGCCCGTCTCGCGGCTTTTTCCTATATTTGCATCAGATAAAAAGGATGTACAGACATTTTTTCAAGCGTTTGCTGGACTTCTGCATCGCGCTGACAGCCGTGATAGTGCTCTCGCCGCTGCTGCTGGTGATCACTGTGTGGCTCCACTTCGCCAATAAGGGCGCGGGGGCCTTCTTCACGCAGGACCGCCCCGGGCTGCACGGCCGCATCTTCCGCGTGATCAAGTACAAGACCATGACCGACGAGCGCGACGCCGACGGCCGGCTCCTGCCCGACGAGAAGCGCCTCACAAAGGTGGGCCGGCTGGTGCGCTCGCTCTCGATCGACGAACTGCCGCAGCTCTTCAATGTCCTGCGGGGCGACATGGCGCTCATCGGTCCGCGGCCCCTGCTGCCCGAGTACCTGCCGCTCTACACGGCGGAGCAGATGCGCCGCCACGAGGTAAGGCCCGGCATAACGGGCTGGGCGCAGTGTCACGGCCGGAACGCCATCTCCTGGAGAGAAAAGTTCAGCTACGATGTCTGGTATGTGGACCACGTCAGCCTCTGGCTCGATCTGAAGATCGTATGGCTCACCATTCTCTCCGTCGTCCGCCGCACGGGCATCTCGCACGAGGGCAGCGCGACGATGGAGCCCTTCAACGGCCACAACTGAAAGGGTCCGGCCGCAATAACCATCAGAAAAATCTCTCTCATTATGTATCTATACGGCGCAAGCGGACACGCGAAGGTAATCATTGACCTGCTTCAGAAGACGGGCATCAGGGTGGACTATCTTATCGACGATAACCCGGCGGTGACCAGCCTCTCGGGCTACGAGGTGAGGCACACCTACAGCGGCGAGCAGCCGCTCATCATCTCCATCGGCAGCAACCGTGTGCGCAAGCTCATCGCCTCGCGCCTCGGCGCCCGCTACATCACGGCCATCCATCCCACGGCCGTCGTCGCCACGAGCGCGCGCATCGGCGAGGGCTCAGTCGTCATGGCCGGCGCGGTCATCCAGGCGGACGCCCGCATCGGCCGCCACGCCATCATCAACACCGGCGCCTCGGTCGACCACGAATGCCAGCTCGGCGACTTTGTCCACATCTCGCCCCACTCCACGCTCTGCGGCAATGTCCACGTGGGCGAGGGCACATGGGTCGGCGCTGGTTCGACGGTCATCCAGGGCGTGAAGATAGGCGCCTGGAGCGTCATCGGCGCGGGCTCCGTCGTGACGCGCGATGTGCCCGACGGCACGCTCTACGTCACCTCGCGCAGCGCCCTCAGACGTGTCTGCTACAGTTCCACCCTTAGGGAAATGCAGGCCATCACATTGCCCGCACCGCAGCAGAGCTCCCCGGCCGACCGGGACGAAGAGCGGTAAAAGCGCGCGATACGCATATTATATATAAGGTATATTCTCCGCGCGCGGGGCGCGTTGCAGCGGCCCGCGCGGTTATCGCCGCCAGGCGTAGAAAACGATTTATCCCTTACAGAATTTCTTATCCGAGTTTATCCTCCAGTTGCCAGGCGGGCAGGTTGATGATGCCGCCGCGTGAGGCCAGGGGATAATCGTCGAGCGAAACGACGTATTTCTCATAATTGTCAGAAATACTCTCCAGCGAGGCATATTCGCGGGATATGGTCTTGTCGTCCACCAGCATATAGGCCACCTGCAGGTATACTATCCTGTCCCTGCGCCGGGCCACAAAGTCCACCTCCAGACCTCCATTGTCTCCCACATACACATCGTAGCCCATCCTTCTGAGCTGCAGGTATACGGCATTCTCAAGGTCGTAGCCTATGCCATGCTGATTTCCGCGGAAAAGGTAATTGCTGAAGCAAAGGTCGTTGGCGTAATACTTGCACAGGCCGGCAAGCTGCTCTTTCCCTCTCACATTGTAGCGGTCAGCGCGATGAATGAGATACGCGTCCGACATGTAGCTCAGGTAGAGGGCAACCTTGTCGTAGCTCGCCTTGCGCCCCATGCCCTTGAAATATTTTATGAGACTGTTGACAGAGAACAGTGTGGAAGTGTTGTTGACCAGATAGGTGAACAGGTCGTCCAGCAACCGCGGGTCCTTGATGTTGTAGCGCTGTATGATGTCCCTCAGGAGGATCGTGTCCTTGAGCGCGGATACATAGTTGGCCCGCGCCTCCTCGTCGCTGAGATGCAGCATCTCGGGCATGCCGCTCTCGTGGAGGTACTGCATGTATGAAGCGCGCCCGTATTCCCTGGAGCCCGCGTCGCAATATTCTCGATAGGACAGGGGATAGACATTGATGGTGACATATCGGCCCGACAGCATCGAGGCCAGTTCGCCCGAGAGCATCTTTGAGTTGGAGCCCGTGAGGTATATGGCATAGTCGCCGGAAATATCCTGCGAATAGGAGTTGACAAACCGTTCCCACTGGCTGATGTTCTGCACCTCATCGATAAAGATGTAGATCCTGCCCTTCGGCTGAAATTCCCTGAGATACAGCCTGAACAATCTCTCCAGGTCCTTGTAATCGTGGATAAAGTCGAAGGCCAGAATATCCATGTTCACAAAGAATGTGTTGCGGGGAGAGGTGCCGCCGGATATCAGGCGGCCGGCTATCTGCCGCAGAATATAACTCTTGCCGGAGCGCCGCTGACCTACCAGCACCTTGACAAGACGGCTGCTGTCGTAGATGTTGATCTTGTCCAGATAGCTCTGCCTGATGAAGCCTTCATTCAGCGGCCCGTCCCAAAAGTTATATGCTTTTATCGCAGATAAAGTTTCGTCCATAGCTTAATTTTTGAGCAAATATAGGAAAAGTTTCCGCTGTGGCCAAAACTTTTGCGAAAAATGGGGAAAGATTCGGCTGTGGCGGAAACTGTCCTTTGGCACGTCGCAGGTTTGGGGCGAGAAGATTGCAAGGCGCGTGAAATAGCTGGGAGGGCAGCGGCAGCGCGGCCCAGGAGCGAGCCGGAAAATCTAATGAGCGGCTAAGCGGCGGGAAATTCGTATCGCGCTATTCCTCCCTTCTCCAGACTATAATTCGCGCATTACTGAGAAAGCAGTTCAGTTATCGAAGTTGTCATTCCACAGCGCCGCCGGGATAACTTTGCCATCCGAAGCAATCGGCGCAGCTCCGCATTTTTGAAAAAGCCATTCCTCACACTTCAAAAACCGTCCCGCATGCTGTGTTACTCACATAGGACATGAGGAAAACTACATTTGAGGTAGTTGAAAACGTCTCAAATGTAATTTTGGCCTTTCGCGGGCGCTGATTTTTAGTTATTTGCATCGGCTCCAAAATCGCCCTTCCCGGGGGATTAAGGAGCGTGCATTTAATATCATTTACGCATTTCCGGCAGACAGGAACTTATTGAATATAATAGAGGAGCGCGGCGATAGCTGGGAGGGCCGCTGCCCTCAGCGGCCGCATGCCCGAAAGGGCAAAGAGCGAAGTAATATGCGAGGCAAGTGACTTACGAAAGAAGGAGAGGCGCATTGCGCAATAGACCCTTCAATACCTTATGCGGCGGCGAAGCGGGCCGCGCTGCAACGGCCCTCCCAGCTAACGCGGCCCAAAAGTATGCCCTCGCACACCTGCTTCGCTACTATATCTTCGCGATACGAAACAACTGGCGCTGCTCCGCTTATCGGAAGAAGCCATTCCCCACACTTCAAAAACCGTCCCGCATGTTGTGTTACTCACATAGGACCTGAGGAAAACTACATTTGAGGTAGTTGAAAACGTCTCAAATGTAATTTTGGCCTTTCGCGGGCGCTGATTTTTAGTTATTTACACAGGCTCCTAAATCGCCCTTTCCGGGGCCGTGAAAGCGTGTGTCAGGCGCGCATCCCGAAGGGGCGAATTCCGCTTGTTATATTGGCCGCAGCGGTCGCAATACAAAAGTCCGGCGGCCGGGGAATTAGCCTGAACGATAGAGGATTTGCCCCGAATGAAGCTGGGATTTCTCCCGGCATTTCAAAGAATACAAACAGAATACGGGCGCGGAGGCATGAGTCCGCGCCCGTATTGTTCAGAGGTCGCCCACTGCGGGGCTGGGGTTTCGGGAGGTGTTGTCCTGCGGTCGGCGCTGCGGCCCGGGGTGCCTGGGTTAAGGGCGGCGCGCCGGCGTCAGGGCATTCACTTCACCGTGCCGTAGGCTACGAGCATCCACACGGTCTTCTCCTGCTCGCGGAGGTAGTCGCTCATCATGGCCACGGTCACTTCGTCGCCCCCGGCGGATGCGGAGCTGAGGGTCTCGCGCTCTGCAGCGATGAGTGTGCGCGTCGAGGAGAGCAGGTAGTCGAGGCCCGCGTCGCCCGTTTCCGTCACGTCGATCTCGCTGATGGCCGAGGTGCTGAGGTAAGCGGAGAACTTGTGCTCGGGCGTGCCACCCAGTTGCAGGATGCGCTCTGCCACTTCGTCCACCTTGGCGGCGATGTCGTCGTACATCTCTTCATACTTGGCGTGGAGCACGAAGAATCCGTGGCCTTTGATGTTCCAGTGCAGGTTGCGGAGGTTGGTGTAGTGCACCTGCAGGTCTGCGAGGAGCTGATTGAGGTTGTTGATCACCTTGGATGCCGTGTCGGCCTTAACTGCTGTGTAATCTAATGTTCTCATTGTTGTCTTGTTTTATCGTTATTAATGTTCTGTTCGTTTGTTGACAGTGCAAAAGTAATATGCCGCTCCGCTTCCTCCAACAGATATTTTCTATGCCCCGATAGAGAGTGTCTATGATGCGATTCAGAGGAATGATAATCAATTTATTAGATAAGGAAAACCGACTTTGAAAAATCTCGCGCGGACGTGATTTTTTATAAAATCAGTCTCTGCTCCATGGCCCTGAAGGAGGGAATATGGGAGGGGAATATTTGTTGCGCCCGGGGCGGGAATGTGGGAGAAAATGGCTACCTTAGCCGTGGAAACAAAACACAGAGAGAATGACACTGCAACAATTGGAATATATCGTGGCTGTGGGGCGCTTCAAGCACTTCGCCCGCGCGGCGGACTACTGCAAGGTGACCCAGCCCACGCTTAGTTCGATGATACAGAAGCTGGAGGATGAACTGGGCCTGCGCATCTTCGACCGCCGGCGTCAGCCCGTCGAGCCCACGCGTGCGGGCGCCGAGATGATACGCCGCGCCGAGGAGGTGCTGCGCGGGGCGCGCTGCCTGCGCGATGCGGCCCTCGAGGAGCGGGAAGCGCTGACGGGCACATTCACCGTGGGCGTGCTGCCCACCATAGCGCCCTACCTGTTGCCGCGCTTCTTCCCCGCGCTGCTCCGCGACCATCCCGACATGGACATCCGCATAGTGGAGATGAAGACGGCCGAGATGCGCCGCGCCATAGCCGAGCAGCGCATCGACGCGGGCATTCTGGCGCGCATCGACGGCCTCGACGAACTGGAGTTCAGCACACTCTACTATGAGCAGTTTTATGTCTACGTCTCCGAGAGCGACCCGCTCGCCGCGGAGAGGGCCATCCGCACCACGGACCTCGCGGGCAGTTACCTGTGGCTGCTGGACGAGGGCCACTGCTTCCGCGACCAGTTGGTGCGTTTCTGCAGTCTGCCGTCGGCGTCTTTGAGCCGCAAGGCCTGCTCGCTGGGCAGCATAGAGACATTCATGCGCATGGTGGAGGGCGGCAAGGGTGTGACGTTCATCCCGGAGCTCGCCGTGCTGCAGCTCTCCGAGGAGCAGCGGCGCCTGGTGCGGCCGTTCGCGCTGCCCATCCCTGTGCGCGAGGTGGTGACGGCTGTGGCGCCCGACTTCGTGCGTCACCGCCTGCTCTCGTTCCTCTCGGAGCTCATCCGCGCCTCTGTGCCGCGCAATATGCTGCGCCACTCGGCCGTGGAGAGGATAGCGCTCTGAGGCGCAGGCCACATGCCGCGCCCGGTGAGGGACGGCGTGCGGGCCGAAAAGGGCTATGGCATTTACCGTAAGGCTTCCGGCTTTTCCCATGCGGACTGCGGCCGGGCAGATGAGGCGGCATAATGCAAACTAAATCTGCCTAATTGGCCCCATGTTCAGCGCGCGCTTCGTATCGCGCATTGCAAACGACGGAATTTTATACAAGTTTAATCATTTCTTCGTTTGCTCCGCGCCGCTAAAAGTGGAAAATCATTATTTTTGCAGTGGCTGAGACGGGGTCTCCGGTGCTAAGCAGGCGGCCCGCGTCAGAGAACGGAAATTCTATATAAAAATATATCAGACTATGGATTATCTAACAAATGACAAGCTCCTTATCGTCGGTGCCGGCGGTATGATCGGTTCCAACATGGCACAGACAGCTCTCACTCTGAAGCTGACTCCCAACGTATGCCTTTATGACATCTATGAGCCGGGTGTTCACGGCGTATACGATGAGATAGAGCAGTGCGCTTTCCCCGGCGCCCGCGTTACATACTACGCTCCGGCCGTGGAGGATATGAACAATCCCGAAAAGGTGGAAGAGGCTGCACGCAAGGCCTTCACCGGCGCCAAGTACATCATTTCCTCGGGCGGTGCTCCCCGTAAGGCCGGCATGACGCGCGAAGATCTGCTCAAGGGCAACTGCAAGATAGCTGCCGACTTCGGCGAGAATATCCGCAAGTTCTGCCCCGATGTAAAGCATGTCGTTGTGATTTTCAATCCTGCCGATGTTACGGCTCTCACGGCCCTCATTCATTCCGGCCTGAAGCCCAATCAGCTTACCTCTCTCGCTGCTCTCGACTCCACTCGTCTGCAGCAGGCTCTGGCCCACGAGTTCGGCGTACAGCAGGACAAGGTGACCGGCGCTCATACCTACGGCGGTCACGGCGAGCAGATGGCCGTATTCGCTTCTCAGGTGAAGATCGACGGCAAACCGCTCTCTGAGATGAACCTTACCCCCGAGCGTTGGGCCGAGATCAAGCTCCTCACCACGCAGGGTGGCTCACGCATCATCAAGCTGCGCGGTCGCTCCTCTTTCCAGAGCCCGGCTTACAACGCTGTCAAGATGATCGAGGCTGCTATGGGCGGCGATCCCTTCCTCTTCCCCGCAGGCTGCTACGCCGACCTGCCTACGCTTGGCATCAAGGACGTGATGATGGCTCTGCCTACGGTGATCGACAAGACCGGCGTTCATTACACTGTGCCGACGGGTACCGCTGAGGAGATGGCCGACCTGCAGAAGTCGTACAAGCACCTCTGCGACATGCGTCAGGAAGTGATCGACCTGGGCATCGTTCCTCCCGTTGAGAAGTGGGGCGAGCTCAATCCCAACCTGAAATAACATCCCGCTTACGGTGTCCCCGCGGCACATCGCGATGCCGTGAACATCGATTTATACAAAGCTCCCCGCAGCAGCCTACAGGCCTGCGGGGAGCTTTTTGGTGCCTGCCGGCGCATTCGACTGGCTTATTGCGATGCCAAGGTGGTACCTATGCGCGGACTGGATATCTCTTGCTATACTGAGTTAGTATGAAATGGCGGCTGCGTGGTATATTACGCAGGCGAGGTACTTTGTCGCGGCGCATAGAAGCGCCGCGACAAAGCGGTTATTGGGCAGCCGCTACTGATTCGCACTTATGATGCTGGGCCAATAGCTTGCGCCCGGCTGTATCACATTTGCCTTTTACTGCTTTACCCTTACGATGTTGAGCGAGAAGCGCGGCAGGGGCAGCGTGACCTTCCCCTCTGCGGGCGAGAGCGTCGCGGTGGTGGGGTAGACGCGTGTCGGGCAGCTGAGGTCGTTCTCGTCCATGCCGCTGCGGCTTGTGAGGCGCGTGACGACGGCCGTCGTGGCCTTTGCCCCGCCGAGGTCGATGACGGCCTCCGTGTCGGCGGCCGAGGTATTGGTCACCTTGACGATGATGTCGCCCGTCTTCTCGTCGAGAGTGGCGTTGCTGAATATGCCGGGCAGTGTGTTGCCCCTGAGGCGGGCTGCGATGACCTGCTTGCCGTCGATCAGCGCGATGATGCTGTCGTCCCGCTGCCTTAGCTCGATGTCATACCAGCGGCCGGTGTCGATATGGCCCGCGGCCTCGGCGATGCGGCTCTTGGCGCCGTTCCTTACGACCTCCACGCCGTGCTGTGTGTTGCCCCAGCCGCCGAGATTCACCCAGGCATAGTTCTTGGGGTCGACATAGTTGAAGATGATGAGAAATCCCTCCTCACCGCCGTCTTTGCGGGCACGCACCCGGAAGGTGCGGTCGTGGCCCTGCGCGGTGCGGCTGTCCACGGCGATGGCGGGAGTGGCGTTGCCCTTGTAGGCGAGTTGCCCGCCGGTGTCGCTCCATCCCTCATCGTCGCTGCCGGAGGCCTTGCTGACGTCGCGGAATGTGGCCTGAGTATGCCATGTCCCCACGCCGAAGTGACTCACTGCGGGCGAGATGGTCTCCGTCTCCGTCACGGGGTAGGGGTTGTCCTGTGTGACGGGCAGGATGCGCGTTCCGATGTTGGCGGCCATGAGTTTCTGGACATAGTATGACGGTGTGCCGAAGGCCTGACTGCCGTTGTACTGGATCATGTCGGGCCGCCAGGCGAGATTGTGCAGATTGGCGAAGATGGGCGCGTAGGAAGCGAGGGCGACATAGTCGGAGTTGTGCTCCATGCCCTGCATGAATACGGCCTCGCCCAGCGCGGCGTTGAGGTTGCCCACCTTGCCGAAGCCGTCGGTCACGGCGTATTCGCCCACATACACCTTAGGCCGTTTGCGGGAGCAGGAGTCGAAGCGGTGGAAGGCCTCGGCGAACCACCGCGGGTTGCGATAATAGTGCTCGTCCACGAGATCGGTCTTCTCATCCGACTTCCACGCGGGATGGTCCGTGCCCCAGGCCGCTACATTGCCCACAAATTTCATCTTGGGATACTTGGCCTGAATGGCTTTCTTAAACAGCCGGAAGCGGTCGTAGTAGTGGTCGCTCTGATCCTTGGGATTGGGTTGATTGTTCTCGTTGCCGATCTCGATATACTCGATGTTGAAGGGCGCAGGATGCCCCGCCGCAGCGCGCATGGCCCCGTATTTCGACGTGACCGGCCCGTTGGCGTACTCCAGCGCGCCCAGCGTCTCGTCTATCCAGCTCTGCAGGGAGTCGACGGGCGTGAAACCGCCGTGCCAGATGCCCGCATTCACCACATAGAGCGGTTTGGCGCCGATGTCCTCGGCCAGCTGCAGGTATTCGTGAAATCCCATGCCGTCGGAGGTGCGGTAGCCCCAGTTGACATTCTTGTGGCCGGGCCTGTTCTCTATCGGGCCGATGGTGCGCTCCCAGCGGAACGCGTTCTCAGGGCTGTTCATGCCCTCCACGAAGCACCCGCCCGGGAAGCGGAGGAACTTGGGGTGGAGCTCCCAGAGCATGTCGGCCAGGTCGGGCCTCAGGCCGTTGGGGCGGCCGCGGAATGTGGGCGGGAACAGCGAGACGACGTCTATCGCGAGGCGCCCCTTGCCGCGGAACTGCAGGACGAGGCGCGCCGCCGTGTCGTTGTCGCAGCTCGTGAGCTGCGCGGTGAGGCGGCTCCACTGCTTCGTCACCCGGCCCCTGAGCTCTGCAGTGGCATACTCCCGTTTGCCGTCGGCGCTCCTGAGCGCGGCGGTGATGGAGCCGCGGTAGCTGCCCCTCACCATCAGCGAGAGACTGTAGCTGCGCCCCCTCACGGCGTTGATGCCCCAGAAGCCGTCGTTGATAACGCTTCCCTCGCCGTCCACACTGAGCTCCAGCGCATGGCCCTGCGCCGCGGAGCAGAGATGGTCGGTGGTGAGCGCCGCCGTGAGGCTTCCCGACGTGGTCCAGTGGACGGGAACCTTGTCGTCGTCCTCGAAACTACGGTTGCTCACCAGTTCGGCATACAGTCCGCCGTCTGCGGCGTGATTGATGTCCTCATAAAAGATGCCGTAGAGCATGTCGCTCACCTGCGCGCCGGCGTGCTGCGTGTCTACGTGTATCCTGACCTGGGCCGCGGCGCTCGTCACGGCGCCGATAAGCATGAGAGCAATGCATTTCCTCCTGTTCATGGCTGCTGATAATATATGAGTTACGGGAGCAAAGTTAGATTTTTTTTCATCAACAAATGAAGAAAATCAGAGCAAATTGAGTGGCGGCGCCCGGAATGGCCGCAGCGCCGCTTGGAACGCGTCGCAGCGCAGATTTGAATGGCCGCAGCGCCGCTTGGAACGCGTCGCTACGGCCGGCGACCTGCCTCCGGCCGCGAATGGAATAGTATGGCATAACGCGCTATGCGCCCCTCTGTCCGTCGTGAGTCCCCATTGCTTCGCAAATTACTTCGCGCATTTGCCTTTCGGGCGAGCTCCCCGCGCTGCAAGCGGCCCTCCCGGTATTTTCCAGCGCACTACACCGCGCATTTGCTTATGCGGAATGCGGCCGCTGGGGGCAGCGGCCCTCCCAGTTATTTCCCGCGCACTACACCGCGCATTTGCTTATGCGGCATGCGGCCGCTGAGGGCAGCGGCCCTCCCAGTTATTTCTCGCTCACTGCACCGCGCATTTGTTTATGCGGAATGCGGCCCGCGCTGCAAGCGGCCCTGCCGGTATTTTCCAGCGTTTGGCGATCTCCGCGCCCACACTCGCGGCGCCCCCAAAGGGCAATTTTTGACCTCTTATAAGTTGCAGTAAATCAACGCTCCCGGAAGGCCGAAACTACATTTGAGACGTTTTAAACTATCTCAAATGTAGTTTTCCTTATGTCCTATGTGAGTATCCGCGCATGCGGAAGGTTTTTTGTGATGTGTGGGAATGCTTCTTTCAAAAATGGTGGAAAGGGCAGTTGTTACGAGTGGCGAATTTATATCGCTGGGGCAGCGGAGTGACAACTCATTTAATAGTAAATCAAGTTCCGCATTGCGCGGCGTTAGCTGGGAGGGCCGCTGCAGCGCGGCCCGCTTCGCAGCCGCGAAAGGCGCTTTGGCGGCCTGTGTAAGTACGTAGCAATCGGCCTCTGCGATAGAGGCAAATTCTACTGCGACATAAATTATTTTATCTGCGAGTGGACTGATCGGCTACTGCGAGAAGAATTATTTTATCTGCGAGCAGAATTTTCCCTTGCCTGTGTTATCGGACAGCAATGCTTGTAGTTCATGCACGGCAGCTGTCATGCATTCTCGCGGCAGCTGTCATGCATATTCCTGGCGGCTGTTATGCAAATTCGCGGCAGCTGTCATGCATTAAAAAGGAGGCAGAAAAAACCCGCCCGATGACTCATGCGTCACAGGGCGGGCTTTTAGATTATCCTTAGCAGGGCTATTCTCTACTTGCGCCAGAAGCGCGAGGTGATGTCCTCGTCGCGGCCGTCGGGCAGCAGGTGATAGAGCCGCTGATTGGTGGTCTTCTTGTTGAGCGGACCGCGGTCGGGGATGTACGGGCCGAGCTTGACGAAGTCGAACGCGGAGCGGCGGAAGCCGTCGGGGTACTGCGGGCGGCCGCTGTACCAGGCCGTCAGAAATGCGCCCTTGTACTTCTCGTGGACATGCTCTGCGAGCCGCGCCACTTCGGCCGGGTCGCCGTCGCCGCCCATGAAGCAGATGCAGGTCACCTCGCCGCGGTAGGGCTCGATCATCTTGTCCAGCTCCCCGGTGGTGAGCTCGTTGCCCATGTCCTCGCGCAGGTACGGGCTGTGGCAGCCTTCGCAGCGGTTGGGGCAGAGCGAGAGATTGATGGCAAGCGTCACCTCGTCAGGAATCTCCTGAAAGACTATGTCGTAGCCGACAAATTTGATCATTCTGCCTTGGCGTTATTCTTGTTCACACCGGCGGCCACTACTTTCTGCTCCTCCGGATCGCGTACGGGATTGTCGTAGTAGCGGCGTGCTGCTTCCTTCTGACGGTCCATGGAGAAATTGGACACGCGCTTGAGGTAGCCGATCACGCGGGTGAGGTAGTCGATGTTCTTGCTATGGCATACGGGGCACTCCTTGAGGTAGCGCTTGTCGATGTGCCCGCAGTCGTTGCAGACCGTGTTGGGGATGTTGAAGGTGAAGTAGTTGCACCCTTCCTTTGCGGCCACACGCAGCAGCTGGCGGTACTGTTTCTTGCTCAGGTGCTCGTCGAGATTCATGTGGAGCGCGGAACCGCCCGTGAGGTGCTCGATAAACTTCTTGCCGTGGAGGCGGAACTTCTCCAGGATGTGCGTGTTGGGGTCCTCGACCACGTAGAAGTAGCTGTTGTAGCAGTCGCGCGGCACATAGTAGCCGTCCTCGCGGTCCCAGCGGGCGTGCTTCACGCCTACGTTCTCGGCGGGGATCATCTCACAGTTGAACATCACGCCGTCGCTTCTGTATTTCTTGTTGTAGTACTCCACCGTGCCGAGCACGCCCTGTACGTACTTGAGGTACTCGGGGTTGTCCGAGATGGTGAGGCCCAGCGACTCGGCTGCCTCCACGAGGCCGTTGACGCCGATGGTCAGGTACTGGCGGCCGATGTTGATGTAGCCGGCGTCGAAGAGCGGCAGCATGCCTTTCTTCTGGAGGTCCTTGAGATTCTCATTGTATGCTATCTGCACCTTGTGCATGAGGTCGACCACTTCGGCTACGAAGTCGAGGTAGGGGCGTCCCTGGCGTGTGGCCTCCTGTACGCAGCGGTTGAGATTGATGGTCAGCACGCTCTTGGAGCCCGTGGAGACACCGCCGGCGCCCAGCGTGTAGCTGAAGCCGTTGTTCTGGATCTCGTTGCGCAGGCGGCAGCAGGATGCGAGCGAGTCGGCATTGTCGCTCATGTAGGTGAAGAACGAGTGGCCCTCGGCATACATCTCGGCCGTGAAGTCGGCGTACTCCTTGTCCACCACGTCGCCGTCCTTGGAGAGCAGCGCCATCGTCTCGACGGGGAAGGTGAGCACCGTCTTGGTGCGCTCCTTGTTGAACCACTTCATGAAGCGCTTCTGAAGCCAGCTGAGCGCATTCCAGTCGGGGCGCGAACCGTCGGGGAAGCGGAAGTCGCCGAAGATGCTCTCGAAGTAGTTGCGGTCGTAGTAGGAGATGTTCCAGAAGACGGCCTGGAAGTTGCGCGCGCCAGTGGGCTGGTTGATGGAATAGACCACCTGCTCGAAGCAGTCCGTGATAACCTTGTCGAGCGTGCGGTGGCGCTGCGAGAGGTCCACCACTTCGTCGGCGTGCTTGTAGTAGTCCTTGCCATACTCCATTGCGATGAAGTAGGACATATACATCAGGAACTCGGGCGTAGCGCATGCGCCGGAGAGCATGCTCGAGACAATGAACACCATGTTGATAAATCCGCCGCAGAAGGACTTCAGATTGGTCGGCGCGGTGGAGTTGCCGCCGATGCTCTTGGTGCCGCTGATGAGCCAGGGGTACATCGTGATGCTCGCGCAGTAGTTGGCCAGGCTCGTCTCGTCGTTCTTATAGATGAAGTGGTGCTGCAGCAGGTAAAGGTAGCGGTCGGCCAGCTCCTTGCCGTAGAGATCCTTGATGCGGTCGCAGAGCAGACGGCGGTTGAGGCGTATGAAGTTCGACTTCGGCAGCTCGCCGATAAGGGTGGCGATGTTCTTGTTCTCCACGTTGGCGTTGGCGTCATACTTGGAGCCCGTGGCCGGGTTGGAAGCCTTACAATAGTCGATGAGGAACTTGAGCTTGTTTCTCACCTCGCGGTCCTCGAAATGGCGCTGGCGGTAGAGCATAAACGATTTGGCAGCCTTGTAGTGCTGCTCCTTCATAAGCGCCACTTCCACCTGGTTCTGGATGTCCTCCACGCTCATGCCGTTGCAGAAGCGCAGGTTGGCCATCACGGCGTCTATGTCGGCCGCGTGGATAGGCTCATTGACTGACTCGAACGCCTTAAGAATGGCGCTCTTGATCTTCTCAAGCGAGAAACTCTCCTTAGTTCCGTCGCGTTTGGTAATAAAAAAGTTATCGTAGCTCATGTTGCCGTATATGTTAGTTTCGTTTCTTATGTGGATTCGCCTTTTTGATCAATGCCTGCATCAGTAAAACATCTGTTTCGGGTGTTCTGCCGACGCCGGCCCAGCTCTTCTTTCTGTGTCTTTCAGACGGGTGAAAGAGGCTGTCGGTTGATACTGCGGAGGTTAAGCCCTGCGGAGCGATTTTGGTCGTCTCGTTACGTCTGCAAAGATATGAATTAGGGAGAATATGAGGAATGAAAATGAGAAAAATATTTTCTTTTTCGGGAAACTTTCTTTTCCGATTTCGGGCAAAAGTTTCCCGAAAGTGGAAACTTCAGTTCCGCTCTCTCGTTCTCTATTTCCTGATTATCAGATGATTCTCCTTCGTCTTTCTGACTGCGAAGTTAGTAATAAATTCCGAAAAGTTTTCCGTTTTCGGGAAATTTGGTGAGATTTTCTTTCTTCATCGCGTCCATTTCTCTCAGCTTTTGCGCGGCCTCCGCCTCCCGATGACTGACTGTCAGGGACTAAGCACTGAGGAGGTGAATTCTTGGTAAAACGACCCCGATTTTTGTGCTCATCTCCACCTTTCCGGCGGTCTGTTCCGGGTCTCATAAAGCAGACATCGGGCCCGGACGCACAACTTTCTCCGTTTTCTTCTGCGCCTCTCGGGATAAATGCGTATTTTTGTGCATGGCGCTGCCGGCAATGCGGCGCGTCAAGAGCAGGATGAGCAAGCTAATGCAGATATTGTCCTCCGTAAGGGGCGGGATAAGGGCGGCCGTACACCGGTTGCCCGCGCTGCGCGTCCGCGCCTACCTCCGGGCCCGTCACGCCGAGGTCGACCTGGCCACCATGCAGGTCAACGGCCGGCCCGTCATCATGCTGGGCGAGGGCAGCCGCCTCAGGATAGGCCGCGGCTTTTTCATCAACAGCGGCCCCATCGACAGCATCGACAACGGGCGCTGCAGCAAGATCGTCGTTTACGATGGCGCCACGCTCGAGATAGGCGACTACTCCGGCATCTCCAACACAGTGATCCTCTGCCAGCAGTCCATCCGCATCGGCAGCCACGTCAACATCGGCGCCGGCACAATGATCTTCGACTCCAACTTTCACTCCTCCGACTGGCGCGAGCGTGTGAACCGGGCCACGGACACCCACTACAAGACTTCCCCTGTCAGCATAGGCGATGTTGTCTTCATCGGCGCGCGGAGCATCATCTGCAAGGGCGTCCACATCGGCGACCACGCGATGGTCGCAGCCGGCAGCGTCGTGGTGAAGGACATCCCCGCCGACGAGCTCTGGGGCGGCAATCCCGCCCGCTTCATCATGCGCCTCGACTGACAGCCCGGCCTTCTTTCGCCGCCCCGGCCGCGGCTTCTCCCATTCCCGGATACCTTATATATAATATGCGTCGCGCAGTGTCGCAGAGTATTGCAGTCATCGCCCGTCCCGGATGCCATATATATTATATGCGTGACGCAGTGATGCAGAGTGAGATTTTTTAATCATGTGCGCGGAAAATAGCACGCTCAATGGCGTCCGATGAAATGCATACAGAGATGAATATTCATATTGTGCGGAACAGCTTTCCTGTTTTCGTCATTGGGACACCCAAATTTCAAGCTTGGGTAGCATTTATTACCAAATCGTATAATTTACATTGTTCTGCATCCATGCCTAGCGTTTTTTCCACAACGAGTTTTGATCGCGTGTGAGTGTAGCTAATGGAGTACATGTTCTTCGTAAGTTCCTGTGCACGATGAATTGTTATGTCAGAGTTTGCCGATTTTAGAATTCGCTCTAGCTCCAGCAGTATGGTATAGGCAGTAAAGCAGATGCAGATATGTCCCTCTATACGGTTGCGAAGCCTGTGATATATTGGACGAACAGCCAGATCGAACTTGTTGAGACGAAAGGCCCGCTCTATAAACCATAGGTTACCGTATGAGTCAATTACTTCCTGAGGAGATAATTTCGTGTTTGTCAAGTAGCCCTTTATCCCATCCCAAGCAGCATCAGCTTCGAACTTGTTCATATCAATGCTAACTTCGACAGTGCCATTCAGTTTAAGGTACTTGTTGTAGCCTCTGTTATTGATACTTTGCTTTGTAAGTTTTCCGCTCTTTACCTTCTTCTGGAGCCTGGCGAGCCCTTTTTCCCGCATTCTCTTATCCTTATGCGCTCTTTTCTCTGACGAAGACAATATTAGTCGCACGCCATTCCCTTTGTCGATTTCCATTATGTTGCCTTGCTTCAGTCCGAGAGAGAGTATGCGCTCCTTTATATTTTCGGACTCAGACTTAGGTCTTGCTCCTATTATATACTCATATCCATCCAAAGTCAGCGCGTCAATGTTCTTCTTGCTGAGCAGTCCTGCATCGGCAACAACCACCGGTTTCCCAAAGCTAAAGCGCTCCGCTAACGCCTTTACTAAGGGGACAATAGTATTGCCTTCGTAAATGTTTCCTTCGTAAATTTCGTAACCGATAGGATTACCTCCACTTGCAACCAACAATCCAAGGAAAATTTGTGGATTACTATGCTTCCCGTCCTTTGAAAATCCAGCTTTGCGCAAGTCATCCTCATCGGTCGCCTCAAAATAAAGTGTTGTCATATCATAAAAACATACGCTTATACTGCCGCCTACCACTTTCTTTGTATGATTGTATGATATTTGCTCTACAAGACTCTTGTAGTCTGGCTTGGGCTTATTTTTGCCATTAGTCTTCTTGGTTGAAACTTTATTGACATCAGCATCTTCTGCGATGCTATTCGCAGATTCTTTGCGGTAGCACAAACTATCAAGGAAACGGTATATCTTGCTGATATCGTATGATACATGAAGGTAGCGCTCCAAATAATCAGCTGTCTTCAATTTACTACCGGGATTGTACAAGCGGCATATTACCATGTGGCGGAACATCTCACTAGGTATGGAGTTATAACCCACATAATCGTAAAGTCTTCCAAATATTAATTCCGGGCCAACGACTTTCACTTGCGCATTCGTGAGGGCGCCTACAAATAAGTCAACTGCATTCTCTTCTTCGTCAAGGCCTGGCAGCAATGGCCCCTGAAGGTCTGAAATATACTTTCTTCCCTTGGCCATCAGCTGTTCTATTTCATCGGCATTGCGACTAGAGCCGATAGTCCTAACTACATGTTGCTTGCGACTCTTTGTTTTGACGATGACCTGAACGCTTATGCTTCCTGACTTATTGGGCTTTTTGCGTAAAAACATGATGCAAAGATAGCGCGGGACACCCAAAATCACAAATTTCTAAAGGTGTATTTGCTGATTAACAGGTGATTAACTTTTTGACTCCGGAAAAGTGACGAAAACAGGAGAGATGAATATTCATATTGTGCGGAACAGCTTTTGCGCACACTTGAAAAAACGTTCCGCTTTTCTTAATACTCACATAGGACCTGAGGAAAACTACATTTGAGATGTTTTAAAACGTCTCAAATGTAGTTTCGCCCCTCTGGAGGCACTGAATATCACTGTGTTACAAAGGGCGAAAAATAGCGTTTAAGTCGTCAGCCGGTAGCCTCCGGAAAATGCATACAAGATGAATACTCTGTGAATATTCATTTCCCCGAAGCGCCTCCCCCTCCTCGGCAGTCATCAATTCAGGAATAGGCAACGGAGATGCGGTCTAAAAAGTTTCAGTGATCTCCCGAAACATGTTTTGCAGGAAGATGCATCGTGTGCCAAAAGCATTACATACATCGGGCAGTTTAATCTCGCCGGGGTGATTGGGATTGGGTGTCTCTTGTGAGACGACCGTAAATTCCTCAGGGCGGATAGAAGCGTATGATACCAGATAAATGTCCGCCTTGTCCATCATCATAAACTTGGCCTTCGCTCTATCAGTATAGAAGGTGCTACGTTGTGCCCAATTGATGATCTGTCCCAATCGGTCTACGGCCGGTTGTGATTCTTCAAATCTCAGGAAAAAAGATTTGTCCAGATTACTCTTAACCCATTCATCTAAAGCATCTCCTGTCTTGAGTTCTTCTCTTACTTTGTTCAGACTGCAAAGGACATGTTCATCGAATAAGAATTTCATCTTGTTCCAGAAGCTTACCCCCACATCGGTAGGACAAAAAGTACGATTGGGCTCGATAAAGCAATTCGAATCGATTAGATATCTCATTTGAGAAATGCTTTAGACGTAAGTACCTTGTCAAAAGTGTCGGGCTTAAGGCCGACCATCCGATATGCGTCTGAATGTAGTATCTGATGGCCGTCCAGGGCGTTACACAGATGGATAAGAAAGGTCCTGCTGTTGCGTCTTATGGCCATCACATTAAAATCCACTTGTCCCGCTTTCTTCTGAGGCATTGGCTCTTCATCCCATTCGTGGAAGAGCTGGAACATCCGGTTTCTGGTAATATAACCTGCCTCGCAGGCGCGCCGTGCGACGACATATCTGCTTACTTTGAACCGCTTCGCAAGAATATCATATCCGTAAGGCGCTTTCGCCCATTCTTCGGCAAACAAATCTTCCGGAACTAATGCCAGAGCAGCTGTTGTGTCGCATAGCCGCTCTAAGGCGGAAGCATTCTTCAGGGCTTCATGATCTCCCACGCCGGAACTGTATCCCAGGAGTATGTGCGCGAATTCATGCATCAGCGTGAACATCTGCGCGCCCTTCGCGTCTTTGCTGTTGATGAAAATGAAGGGAGCATAATCATCCACCAGGCAAAACCCTCGGCACTCTTTCACACTTAGCGGCCGCCGGGTATTGTTCCCCACCATGCTGTTAAAGGTAACGACAATGCCTTTGTCCTCCATGATCTGGACAAGGTGATTGATGGCGTCGTTCACCGTATGGAAATCAAGGGCCCAGTTTACGGGAAGGCCCAGTTCGTCAGGAATAGCGTTGCTCAGAAGAACGGGGCTGTTGACATCTTTGTATTTCCCGACAAAAGGTAGCTTGTCAAAGTTGTTATTTTTCAAATAGTCGGATAACCAGTCCTGCCGGTAGACCATCTCGTTCACCGTGTCGCTTATATTCAGGTTCTGACTCCCGATCTGATTTCTTCTGAAAAAGGGTATGGCTAATTTCTCCTTGGGCGGTTCTTTTAAGAACAGATAGCCAAAAGGAACATACAGCTTCTGAGCAAACTTCTGCGCCATGGAGAATGTCGGGTCACTAACGCCCTCCAGCCATTCCCGGTACTTGGGATGCTCGCTCGCATACTCATCAACATCCTTGCCTGCTCTCTGGACAGCCCATCGCAAGATGTCGGGCGGAATATGTACTCTTGTTAAAGCCATATTATGTTCTTCTACTCAGATGCGAATTATGTATCGCAAAGATGCGATTTATTTACCAAATACCCAAATTTATGTGTTGACTATTTCTCTTATCATGAAGGTGTTCTGATTTTCTAAGATAGCAGGAAGATTAAGATGCGGGCTATCTGGCTTCGCGCGGGTGGGGATTGGCATAAAAAAGGGCCGCACCGTAATCGTTCGTACGGTGCGGCCCAATGGGTTGTCGTCGGAGTGGGCTCAGCCGATGCCGGGCAAAGTAATGCCGGAGAGCGGGCCCGCCTCAGGATAGGAGTGTCAGAGATGGAAGGCTTCCTTGAGCTCGTCCATGGCGGCATCGGTCATGCCCTCGGGGATGAAGCCCATGGAGCGTGCGTCCTGGTAGATTTGCGCGGCCTTGACGAGGACGTCGATTTGGTCGAATGCCTCGGGAGCGTCATTGCCGATGGCTACTACGCCGTGCTTCTCCCAAAGTACTACATCGTGCTCCTGCAGGCCCTTGACGGTCTCCTCTGCCAGCTTGACGCTGGAGGGCATCTCGTAGGGGATGATGCCGAGGCCCTTGGGGCAGAAGGCGCGTGTCTCGGGGATCATGGACCAGAGCAGACGGGTGAGCACGTCGGGCTTGAGGAAGGCGGGGTTGTGCGACATGGCCACCAGTTCGGTGGGATGGGTATGGATGGCTACGCGATAGGTAGAGCCTCTGGCGATGAGGTCGTCGTGGATGGCCAGATGCGAGGGCAGCTCGGAGGTGGGCCGCACGGGATTGTCGGCTATCATCTCGTAGTGGGCGCCGTCGGGCAGGATGCGTATCACAGAACCGTTGTCCATCGGCCATCGTGCCAGGTCGCGCATACGGCGGCCTGTGCCCTTGCAGAAGAACACACCGCGGGCGATGTGCGGCAGAGTCATGCCTATCTCGGTCACAGGGCCGATGGGCTGCATGCGCCATACACGCTCCAGATTAACATGCTCGGTGATGTTGACGGTAATGTTGCCGCCATTACGCTCAGCCCAGCCTTTTTGCCAAAGATAGCCGGCCACTTCGGCGGCTTTGAGTACCTCGTCTTTGGCGCGAGGATAATCGTCTAAAAAGGATTTCATTTTTCGTTAGTCTTCTTTTGTTGCCCTCTCCATGGGGGAGCGGGCTATGATTACGGGCCTCGTCTGCTGCCGCAAAATGTGAGCGGGGCAGAGGGCCTTTTATTAATCGCCCCGATGTGCCTTACGGGAAGCGCATCGGGGCGATGTTGGAGTCAGCCTAAATGAGCTGTGGCAGGAAGCAGGATATTATCAATATTAATATGCCTGCCACCAGCACGCCGATAGTCTTGGAGGAGCAGCCTTTCCACTCCTTGAGGATGATGCCCCACACGTTGGAGAACGTCACGTTGAGCGCCATGAGGATGCAGAACGCCAGGGTGGTGAGCGTCTCGGAGGATGTGAGGAATCCCTTGCCCAGCGAGAGGCCGAAGAACTGCGAGTACCAGAGTGCGCCGGCCAGGATGCAGAAGAGGAGGTTGTTGCCCCATACGCTGCCCTTGGCGTAGTCGCTCCAGGTGTGATTCTTGGAGTTCTGGTAGAAGCAGTAGACCGCGTTGGTCAGGAAGCCGCCCATGGTCACGAGCAGCGTGGCGGGAAGGGTGCGGAACATCGGATTGGTGAGTTCGCCGAAGTTGATGTCCTTGCCGAACTCGAGGCCCACATTGAAGCAGCCGCTCATCACACCGGCCAGCAGCGCGATGACGATGCCCTTGGGGAAGTTGAAGTCCTTGACGGCAGCCTTCTTCTCCTCCTCGGAGAGCGTGGCCGACTTCATGGCTCCGGCCACACCAATGACGGCGATGCCGATGAGGGTCACCACCACGCCGATGATAACGGCGGCGGTGAGGCTGCTCAGAGCGTTGAGCTCAGGGAAGAAGGCGTTGAGCAAAACGGGGCCGAGGATGGTGCCACCGGCGGCGCAGGTGCCCAGCGCGATGCTCTGACCGAGAGCCACGCCGAGGTAGCGCATCGAGAGGCCGAAGGTAAGGCCGCCTACGCCCCACAGGATGCCGAAGAGCACCGTCATGGAGAGACGGAAACTGTCAGCACCCGCGAAGAGCTCGCAGAGAGAATGGCCGGCGGGGACGGCCAGGAGCGCTCCCAGCAGCGGGAACACTAACCAGGCGAACACACCCTGCACTATCCAGTAGCTCTCCCAGCTCCAGCTCTTGACTTTGTTAATGGGCACATAGCTGCTCGACTGGCAGAACGCGCCCGCTGCTATGATCAGCAGACCGATGATAATGTCCATCTCGGTGGGGTATTATCAGTTGCGCTTGGAGAGCACTTCCCTCTCGTATTTCTCCACCTCGGCGAGGTAGTCCTCGGCCACGGGCTTGCCGTTCTTGAGGTTGAAGTAGTCGTACACAGCTCCCATGGGCAGGGTCTTCTCCTCCTCCATGAGTGCGAGGCGCTCAAACCACTTGCCCTCGTCCTCATACTTGCGCAGCTGTGCGAGCGGCTCGAGGAAGGCCTGAAGCAGCGACTTCTGGGCGGCGCGCACGCCGATGATGTAAGCGCCGATGCGGTTGATGCTGGCGTCGAAGTAGTCGAGGCCGATGTGGGCGCGCGACAGGGCATTGGCCCTTACGAGCTCCACGAACAGGTTGCGCGTATTGTCGTCGAAGAGAGTCACATGGTCGGAGTCCCAGTGCATTGGGCGGCTCACATGGAGCATCAGCTCGGGCACAAAGAGCAGCAGGGCGCTCACGGCGTCGCTCACATTCTCGGTGGGCTCGTAGTGGCCGGTGTCGAGGGTGTAGATGACATTGTTCTTGGCGCAGTAGCCGGCGTAGAAGTCGTGTGAACCAACGGTGTAAGCCTCCAGTCCGATGCCGAAGAGCTTGGCCTCCAGGCAGGACTTCATGTTGGGCAGCTTCTCGGCGAGGATCTCGTCGAGGCTGTTCTTGAGGATCTCGCGATAGCGGTATTTCTCTACGGTATAGTCCTTGCTACCGTCGTGTATCCAGATATTCATGATGCAGGGGTCGCCCTGATATTTGCCCATGGCGTCGGCTATGCGGCGGCAGCGCTTGGTGTGCTCTATCCAGAAGTCGCGGATGCTCTTGTCGGGGTTGGAGAGCGTCAGGTAGCCGCTCTTGGGGTGGGAGAAACTGGTGGAGTTGAAGTCGAGCTTCAGTCCGCGCTCCTTGGCCCACTGCATCCAGCCCTCGAAGTGCTTGGGCTCTACCTGGTCGCGGTCGACAAATTTGCCGCCGAACTCGCCGTAGGTCTCGTGCAGGTTGAGGCGCATGGGGCCGGCCAGCATGGAGGTCACCTCGTCGATGTCAGCGCGGAGCTCGTCGATGTTGCGTGCACGGCCGGGATAGTTGCCCGTCGTCTGGATGCCGCCCGAAGCGGCCTCGCCGCGCTCGAAGCCTACCACATCGTCTGCCTGCCAGCAGTGGAGGGAGATGGGCGTGTGCTCAAGCGTCTCGATGGCTTTGTCCGTGTCGATGCCAAACTCAGCATAGCGGGCCTTGGCTGCCTCGTATGCTTTCTTTATCTGTTCTTCTTTCATGATAAGTAATTATTTTGTTAGTTGGTTTTATTTCCTGATAAATTTGTATGTGCCCGAGAGCAGCTCGAGCGTTACCTTGCCGCCGGCGTAGGACTTCCTGGCGATGCCTTTGGAGCCCGTGATGGTCCTGAGGGCGCCCTTGGAGGCGGCGGGCAGAGTAAAGGTGGCCGTCGTGTTGGCCGGGATGGTGAAGGCTATCTCTGTGCCCTGAGGCGTCACCTTCCACTGGCTCTCGATGTTGCCGTAGACGGAGCGGAAGCCGCCCTTGGCGTAGCCGAAGGAGGGGTTGATCTCGGGCTGGAGAAGGATGTGCTTGTAGGCCGGGCGTGTCTCGTCGCGCTGTATGCCCAGATTGTGCGACATGATCCACTCCTCCACGGCTCCGTAGGCGTAGTGATTGAACGAGTTCATGCCCACGTCGCCGAAGCCCTCCTTGATGGTGTACGAGTTCCAGCGCTCCCACATGGTCGTAGCGCCCTGCCTGACGGGGAAGAGCCACGAGGGATATTCTGTCTGGGTGTAGAGCTTGTAGGCCAGGTCGGAGTGGCCGCAGGCGGAGAGCACATTGAGAATATACGGCGTGCCGAGGAATCCGGTCTGCAGGCGGTCGCCGCTCTCGTGTATCTTCTTTACGAGGTGGCCGGCGGCTTTGGTCCTCAGGTCGGCGGGCATGTCGAGGAACTCGAGCGGGAGAATGTAGGACGTCTGGCTGTTGATGCGCGTCTTCTCGCTGTTGTTCATCACGGTGTAGCCCTCGGCGTCGAAGAATGTGCTGCAGAACGCCTGGCTCACCTTCTTGTAGAGGTCGGCGTAGTAGTCCGCGTCGGCGTCCTTACCGATGGCGCGGGCCATGGCGGAGAGGATCCGCGCGTCGTAGCCCATGTAGGCCGTCGAGATGAGCGAGATGTTGGTGGGCTCGGGAGCGAGCCAGTCGCCCCAGTAGGAGGCGTCGGGATAAATGTAGCCGGTGCTCCTCTTCTCGAGGCAGGCCATGTAGTCCTTCATCGACTGGTAGTGCTGCCGGATGATAGCCTTGTCGCCGTACTGCTGGTACATCTGCCAGGGTATGATGACGGTAAAGTCGCTCCATCCCGGACCGCGGCCGCAGACGCTCTCGATGTTGGCGGTGTTGGCGCCTTCCTTGGTGCCGCCGAATGCGGGATAGTAGCCTCCCGTGTCGCCGTCGTTGCTCTTCAGGTCGCGGACGGTATAGAACCAGCGGGTGTAGAACGGGGCGGTCATCATGTTATAGGTGGCTGCGCGGCAGAACACATTGGCGTCGCCCGTCCAGCCGAGGCGCTCGTCTCTCTGCGGGCAGTCGGTGGGCACGGCGATGAAGTTGCTCCGCTGGCCCCACACGATGTTCTCGAAGAGGCGGTTGATGTCCTTGTTGGCGCTCTCGTAGGCAGATGTCTGTTCGCCCACTGACTCGAGCACAATGCCCTTAACGTCGGAGACGGGCAGAGGCGCGTCGAGACCGTCGATCGAAACATAGCGGTAGCCGTGCTGTGTGAAGGGCGGCTCGAAGGTCTCGCCCGCGGGGTTGCCGCGGAAGGTGTAATAGTCGGTCGAGATGGCGCTGCGATAGTTGTCCATATACATGTCGCCGCGGCTGCGTTCGTAGTCGGCCTTGGTAAGCGGCGCGCGCGGATTGTCGGGCACCTGGTCGGGGAACAGCATCTCGGCGAAGTGGATCGTGATCTGCTGGCCCTTCTTGCCCTTCATGTTCTCCAGGCGCGGCACACCGGCGAAGTTCTGCCCCATGTCATAGATGTAGCGATTGCCGATCTTCTTGACCGACTTGGCCGTGAGTGTGACATGATTGCCCACCTTCATGCCGACATAGCCCTGCAGCACGGTCTTGTCCGAGGGCGGAGCGGCGAGGTCGGCCGAGGCCCACGCGGAGTCGTCGAAGGACGCCTCCTTCCAGCCCGCTATCTCGCGGCGCGCATCGTAGATGACACCGTGATAGAGGTTGTCGACAAACAATGGGCCGTGGTCGGACACCTTCCAGTCGCGCGAGGTGACGAAGCTCTCCGTCGTGCCGTCGTCGTAGGTGACACGCAGCAGGGCCATGCCCGAGGGCTGATAGCCGTACTGGTCGTCCCAGTGAGCGCCGATGCCGCCCCAGTTGCCGCAGTACCAGCCGTTGCCCAGTTCCATAGCCAGAGCGTTGGTGCCCGTGGTGAGCAGCGGGGTGACATCGTAGGTGTCATACATGATGCGGTAGCGTGTGTCCGTCCAGCCGGGAGCCAGATAGGCGTCGCCCGCTTTGTGACCGTTGATGTAGAAGTTGTAGAAGCCGCGGGCCGTAGCGTAGAGGCGGGCGCTTTTCACCTTCTTGCTGATGTTGACATTATGGCGCAGGATGGGAGCGCTGACATCGGCGTCCATGTACCAGGTCGTGAGCTTGTCATCGCCCTTGGCCTCGTAGGTCTTTGGGTCGGAGTAGAGCAGCACACCCCATTTGGGATCGCTGATGCTTAGGTCGTAGATCTCTGCGTCGTAGCCCTTGGGCTGCAGGTAACCTATCTGGTAGAGGTGGGTGTCGATGCGGCCCGCTGTGTCGCGCAGGTCGGTGATGGCCATCATGTCCTTGCCGTCGGCGGTCGTGATGGAGGTGCCATCGATGGCCACATAGATCTTGTACTCGTGCTCGGCCCGGCCATCGATGCGCACATAGTGGGCGTCGAGGGCGTCGGAGCCTATTACCTTGGAGATATCGATGTTGTAGCTCTCCAGATGCTTACTGTTGTGCACGGCGCCGAGCTTCAGGCGGGCGGGCTTGCGGGTGTCGAGCGTGATATAGTTGTAGCTCGAACTGCTGCGCGCGCCGTAGATGAAGGTCACAGGCCCCGGGCGGCCCACGCTGCGGCATTTGAAGCTCAGCGTGAAGTCACCGCGATAGGGCGATACCCTGAGGCTCGGCGAGGTGACCCACTGCGCGCCGTCCCACTTGGAGCCCATGAGCCCCGTCTCAAACCACGCCACGGGCGAGGTGAGCTGCTGCCGCTTGTCGTCGGTCACCGTCACACGCCAGTAGTAGCGTGTGGCGGGCTTGAGGCGCTCGCCGGCATATCTGATGCCCACCGAGATGTCCGAGGCCGTGTTGCCCGAGTCGTAGACATACTTGCCCGCGCTCAGCGAGGCCTCGCTGTCGGCCACCACGAGGCGGTAGGCCCGCTGCGAGGCGCCGTAGCGCGGATTGTCCATCTGCCAGGCAAACTGCGGCTGCTCCACGTCGATGCCGATGGGGTTGGTCATGTATTCCGTGGTGAGCCTGCCGATGCTCTGGGCCGACGCTGTGAAGGCCGTGAGCGTGGCGGCGGCCACCATCAGCCTTAGACGGCGGCTTATGCGCTGTGAGAGATGATTCATTCTTATAGTTTACTTTTGCGGATAATAGGTCTTGGTGCCGATGTTCGAGGCTACTGCGCGCCTCATGTCCCAGCGGTCGCTGTAGAGGCCGGCTGCCTTGGCCTGGATCATGGCGTTGCCGATGGCCGTGGCCTCGGAGGGGCCTGCTATCACCGGCATCTGGATGGTGTCGGCCGTGAGCTGGCTCATCACCTTGTTGACCGAGCCGCCGCCTATCACATGCAGTTTGTCGATATCGAACGAGGCCATGTCCTGGAGCGCAGCTATCACCTCCGTGTAGCGGTGGGCGAGGCTGTGGTATATGCACGAGATGGTCTGGGCGTCGGTCTCGGGAGCTTTCTGTCCGCTCTCGCGGCATGCCTTCTTGATCTCCTCGTCCATGTCCTCGGGATTGGCAAAGCGCGGATCGTCGGGATTGATGATGGAGGGGAAGTATTTCTCGCTGCCTGCCATTGCCTCGATCTCGGCGTAGGTATAGTTGCGGCCGAAGCGGCTCCAGCACTTGCGGCTCTGCTCCAGCAGCCACATGCCCGTGATGTTCTTGAGGAATCGCGTGGTGCCCTCGATGCCGCCCTCGTTGGTGTAGTTGAGCTTGGAGGACTGCTCGGTCAGGATGGGCTTCTCTGTCTCGATGCCCATCAGGCTCCATGTGCCGCTGCTCAGGTAGGCGAAGTTCTTGTCCGCGGCGGGCACGGCGGTCACGGCTGCGGCGGTGTCATGGCCGGCCACGGCTACCACCGGTATCTGGTCTACGCCCAGCTCCTCGGCTATCTCGGGCAGCAGGGTGCCTACTACGGTGCCCGGCTGTGTGAGCGGCAGAAGCATGGAGGACGGGATGCCCAGCTTGGTGAGAATCTCCTCGTCCCACGTGCGCGTGGTGGCGTTGAGCATGCCGGAGGTCGAGGCTACCGTATACTCGGTGAACATCTTGCCCGTGCAGAAGTAGGAGAGTAGGTCGGGGATGAACAATATTTTGGAGGCGTGGAGAGCGGGGGCAAACTTGTCGGCGCGGGCCTGGAAGATCTGGAAAATAGAATTGAACGGGAGGATCTGTATGCCCGTGTGAGCGTAGAGCTCGTCGCGCGGAACCAGCTCGTAAGCGTGCTCCGGCGCGTCCTTGGTATACTGGTCGCGGTAAGCCCTCGGCAGGCCCAGAAGTGTGCCGTCCTCGGCGATGTAGCCGAAGTCGCAGCCCCATGTGTCGATGCCTATCGAGTCGAGGCGTATGTCCATGTCGCGAGCCACGGCGATCGACTTTTTCAGATTGTCATACAGGCTGTAGACATTCCAGTAATAGCGTCCGTGGATGCCCATGATGGCATTGGGGAAGCGGTGTATCTCCTTGAGGTCGAATGAATCGTTGGTTACGGTTGCAAGCATTGCGCGGCCGCTCGTTGCGCCGACGTCGAAAGCGAGGAAATGATAAGTTTTCATATTATATAAGTCTGTTGTTAGTGCGCTACTGAAGAGAGTCCGCCTCAGCCGCAGCGCCGTTTTTATTGTTCAGTAGTTTTCGATGGCACTGTTTGATATGCTTCGGCCTACAAAGTTAAATGTTTTCTGTTTCCAAGCAAAGAAAATAGTTGTTTTTCTCTTTTGAGAAGTCATTTTGTAAAGTTTCCCATTCTTCCTGCTAAGAAAAACAAAATTCTCCGCCTCCTTACTGGTTTTGCCATCCTCTCTGATAGTTTCTCCCGCCCTCCGGAGCGCCCCTAACGCGTCTTTATCCTTATCGCGGCCTCCATGCCGCGGCTCTCGTCCTTTACGCTCAGGGTCATGCTCCCTCTCTGCGCGGTGGCCTGTACGATCACCACGAGCTTGCCCGAGAAGAGGCGCATCCTCGGCTCTGTGAACGGTTCAAGCGACGTGGCGTCGCCGTTGCAGGCAGCCCTGAACCGCCCCTGCCCCTCCACGCTGAAGGTCATCTCGTCTGCGGCGGCGGGCACCTCGTTGCCCGCGCTGTCGAGCAGGCTCACGGTGACGAAGGCCAGATCATCGCCGTCGGCACGTATAGTCCTGCGGTCGGCCTTAAGCTTTATTCCCGCCGGAGCGCCCGCGGTGCGCACCGTCTGTTCGGCGGCCTTGCGCCCGGCTGCGTCGTAGGCCACCACTCTCAGTTCGCCCGGTTCGTAGACCACATTCTGCCACCTCAGACGATAGCGGTCCAGATTCTTCGACTTGCCCTGGCTGACCGTCGAGAGATGATTCTTGCTTATCCTCCCCTGGCTCTTGCCGTTGACAAAGAGCTCGGCGGAGGGATAGTCGGTGTAGCAGTATACGGGCGTCACCTTGCCCTCTCTTCCCGGCCATGTCCAGTGGGGCAGCAGGTGGAGCGTATGGTCGTCCCTGTTCCACACGGAGCGGTAGAGCCAGTAGCGGTCCTTGGGCAGCCCTGCGAGATCGAAGATGCCGAAGTAGCTGCTCCGCGAGGGCCAGTAGCGGTCGTACGGCGTCGGTTCGCCGAGGTAGTCGAAGCCCGTCCAGACAAACTGCCCGATGGTCCAGGGATAGTCGTCCTGCATCATAAAGTCGTCGTCGGGCAGATTGCTCCACGAACCGTAGTCGACGTCGTAGCTGTTACACTGCCCGCCGGAGCAGTGCATCGTGTCGTTGGGCACGGCGGGGAAGTGGTAGACACCGCGCGAACTGAATGTCGAAGCAGTCTCCGACCCCAGCACGAAGCCCTGCGGGAGAGCCTTCCAAGCCGCCTCCCAGCGGTGCAGGCGGTAGTTGAACCCGGGGATGTCGAGCGCCGCTACCAGTCCCGACCGCACGGCGTCGTCCACCATGTCCACGCCCTCGGTCACCGGCCTTGTCGGGTCGAGGCGATGGCACAGCGCCACGAAATGACGCGCCTGCCCGGCGCCCCACTCCGTCGTCTGATCGGGTATCTCGTTGCCTATGCTCCACATCACGATGCTGGGGTGATTGCGGTGGTGGAGCAGCAGGTTGGTGATGTCCTTATCGCCCCACTTGTCGAAGAACAGCGAATAGCCGTTCCTGCATTTGGGGTAGCGCCACATGTCGAAGCTCTCGGCCATCACCATCATGCCCAGCGAGTCGCAGAGGTCCATCTGCATGGTGGAGGGCATGTTGTGCGAGGTCCTTATCGCGTCGCATCCCATCTCCTTGAGGAGCTTTATCTGCCTGATGAGGGCGGCCCTGCTTACTGCGGCGCCCAGGGGCCCGAGGTCGTGGTGCAGGCAGACGCCTCTGATCTTGCGGCTCTGCCCGTTGAGCTGAAATCCGAGCTCGCGGCTCACGCTGACGGTCCTGATGCCGAAGCGCAGGTGCTGGGAGTCGATGGTCCGCCCGTTGTCTTCTATCCTCATCTCCAGCGTGTAGAGATGCGGCTCCTCGGGCGACCACAGCCGGGGCTTCATGACGGTGAGCGTGGTGCCCAGAGAGTCGGCGAGGATATTGTCGCGGCGCGAGGTGAGTACCTTCCGTCCCCGCTCATCCCTCACCGTCGCCACCCAGCATACCGGCCGCTGCGGGCGCTCTGTGAGCCGCGCTGTGACCTTCACCGTGGCCCGGCCGCCCTCTATCGACTCGGTTCTGACGAATGTCCCCCAGTCGTCTATGGCCAGCGCGCGGCTCATCTGCAGCCGCACGGGGCGGTAGAGGCCCGCGCCGGGATACCAGCGGCTGCTCTCCTCGCGGTTTCTCAGGCTCACCTTGATAGTGTTGTCGCCCTGCCGCAGCAGGCGTGTGATGTCTATGCGGAACGCGTTGTATCCGTAGGCCCACCAGCCGGCCGCCGTGCCGTTGACATACACGTGCGGTTCGCTCATCGCGCCGTCGAAGCACAGCACGGCGCGCTCCGGCACAGCGCTCAGCGGCACGGTGCAGCGGTAGTAGCCCCTGCCTATCCACGGCAGGCTCCCCGTGCGCCCCGTGATCTCCGAGGCCTGCGTCTCGCCGTTCTGCACGATGGCCACGGTCTGCATGTCCCATTTCTTGTCAAACGGGCCGCTGATGGCCCAGTCGTGCGGCACGGTCACCTTCTCAAAGTGCACACTGTCGCGCGAGAACTGCCAGTCCCGGAGTTCCGTCTCCCTGCGCTGGGCCTGCGCGAACCCGGCCGTCAGGGCCACGCACAGCAATATCGCGATTCGTCTCATGTCGGTGTAGTTCGTTTTCATAATGCAAAGATGATTAAAAACTGCCTTAATATACCACTTATCGGCGGAAAACTTTTTACGATAACCCACATCCGCCGCGCTTCTGTCCGCCCGCCTCCCCGCCGCGGAGAAGATGCTGGTGAGATAAATCCCTCTGCTCTCGCCGACCTCTTCAATGCCGCGACGCATTATATTATTATATGCGTAGCGTTCCTCTCAGCCCGCGGTTAGTTTTTGAATTCTGCGAACCGCTCGTCTTATGCCGCGATTTGTTCCTATTAATATGAGTGGAAGAATACCTTCGCGGGAAGCGAATCGGGAGAAGAATATTATGTGTCCCGGCATGTATGATATCCCTTTCGGAACGCATGTCATTAGTCCCGGAATAGCCCCAAAATTACCCTTTGTAACTTATTGAAAACTAACGCTCCCGAAAGGCCAAAATTACATTTGAGACGTTTTGAAATATCTCAAATGTAATTTTCCTCATGTCCTATGTAGCTTTTCAGATAAATAGAAGGCTTTTTCGATTGTGCGCAAATGCGGACCTCCGAAAGGTGGATGATACCCAAAATGTGCATTTACGTATTTCCCATTTTTTGCTCCGCCAATCCACTAATGAGCGTCCTACTTCCCGGTTCCCCGTTATTTCAATTTTTCTGAAGAAATAGGAGAAAGCCTTTTTAGTAGAGGTCCAAAACCGTCTGAAAAATTGTTTTATAATAAGAAAGTCATTATATTTGCAATGAAACAATTAAACAAATTCTTGCAAATAGCAAGGTCGGATTAGTATGGCGTAGCTATACAGCTATGCGTCATCTTAAAAATCTGACCCTATCTAAAAGAAAAGAGTAATATTCTATAATCTATGTCAGAAGTCGATAAAGTACCAGTTAGAATAGGTTTGCTGAAAATGCTCAGAATTAATGAAGTTCAGTATGTAATTCCTGTTTACCAGCGAAATTATACCTGGACAAGTGGTCATGAGGTAAAAAAGCTATTAGAGGATTTGTATGAAGTATTGAATGGTAATAGAAAAAAGCATTTCCTGGGCATAATGATTTATCTTTCGCAAGAAATATCCATGTTCCAGCGTGAGTATTCTATTATTGACGGTCAACAACGCCTCACGACGATATTTTTACTCTTATATGCTTTAAAAGCAATTATGCTTAAAAGAGGTATGAAAGAAGATGCAGAACAATTAGAAAAGCAATATCTTCAAAATTCTAATGCGAAGGACGATCCATATAAGCTTAAGCCTCTTGTGTCTGATGATAATGTTTATCAATGTATAGTGCACGGCAGAGTGGACGATATAGAGAATAAGAAGTCCAACGTATATCTCAATTATAAATACATCAAAGATTGGCTGGAATATATTTTGAAAGAATACACTATAGATAATGTTTTAAGCTCTTTAGATGAGCTCTATATAGTATGTATCCCAGTAGGAACAGATGATTATCCTCAAAAAATTTTCGAGAGCATAAATGCAACAGGTGCAAAGCTGACAGCCTCTGACCTTATACGCAATTACATATTAATGCCTATTACGAGTGATAAGCAGGATGAGTATTACAAAAAATATTGGAGGAAGATAGAAGCTCTTATTGCGCCTGATTCGAAAAAGCTCGAGTCTTTTTTCCGCTTTTTCATTATGGCAAAGCGTGGCACTATGGTGAACAAGAATGCTACCTATAAGGCTTTCGTAAATTGGTTTGAGGAAAGTAAGAATAAGACAGAAGATATACAATCGATCTTACAGGAGATTGTACGATACGCTAAATACCATAATTTTATTTTCAAAAAAGACATAGCTTCCCTTCCCAAGGAATTACAAAAGTCAATAAAGGAATATCGAACGATTAAATCAGAGATGCCGGTACCATTGCTTTTAGATTATTGTGCATTGAATGAAGCATACAATAACAAAGGCAATGGCATATCTAATCAGCAGCTGTCTGAGATTATAAGTACGTTGAACTCGTACCTTATGCGCAGGGCTTTATGCGAAATGGATACGAGCAGTATTACCCGCTATTTTCCTTTACTTTTAAAGGAAACGAAGAATAAATGTAATGGGGATTATACTAACATTGTTTCCTGTTTCAGGAAGTGCCTTATTAATGAGAATCGCGGCACTCCGCAAGAAATGCCCGACGATAAGAAGCTAATGGATAGGATTTACAATGCAAATATGTATAATATCGCATCATGGGTAAATATCTTCTTTAGAAAGCTCGAGTCTGACAATAATCCTGCTCCGGTAGATTTCTCAAAGTTGAGCATAGAGCACCTTATGCCTCAGACGGTAACTGCACAATGGCTGGTGGCTCTTGATACGGATAAGGAGACATATGAAGAAAACGTTCACAGACTGGGAAATCTAACGCTTGCGGCTGTTACAGACAATAGCAAAATGAGCAACAATAGCTGGGAGAAAAAGAAGTCAATATTAATGACAACAAGCCATCTTAAGATCAATCAGAACATCCTGAAAAAGGATAGCTGGACGCTTAAAGACATTGACGAACGTACGAAAGACCTGGTGGGTCATATCGCTAAATTGTATCCCTATGATGCCGTCAAGGATGAGGAAATGGAAAAGATACCATATTCATGATTAAAGAGCGGAGTTATTCTGCAAAGGCTTACTTTTATCCTGATGATGGGAGCGTTAAAATCTTGAAGGGCTCCCTCATCAAAGTAAACGATGCGATGGCTAATAAGTACCCGGAAATAGAGAGAGTGCGTAAAGAATTGTATGACTCAGAAGTGCTATGTGACACAGAAGAAGGAGCCGAGTTTGCTCAAGACTATCTTTTCACTTCTTCAAGAGAAACAGCCTTGTCTAGTACGGCGTCTCTTATTCTCTATGGCTCGCGGAATGGCAAAGAGCATTGGAAGACTGAAGATGGAAACCCGATAGGAATGCTAATGCAAAAAGAGAATTCATGAATATAAGGAAATTAGTTTCTCTGTCCCCGTGTACAAAACGAAGTAAGTTCTTTTTGACCTCCTTTATTGGAATAGCAAATTATGTTAGAGCTCATTCTTATCATCCTCCTCATCTTCATCTTTTCGTTGGTACTCCCGGCCATATTGGTTACGTATGTCAATAAAAAGAAAGCGGAATGGAAGGGGAGAGCGGCAGAGAAGCGCGTATATCAAAAGTTGCGAAAGTTGCCCGACGAGTACGTCGTCCTGAACAATCTGCTGTTCCAGAATAACGGCCATTCTGTACAGATAGATCATGTGGTAGTATCCCCCAACGGCGTATTTGTCATCGAGACCAAAGGATATCGTGGCTGGATATTAGGAGGGGAGAACTCAGAATATTGGACGCAGGTCATATTCCGTTACAAGCATAAATTCTACAATCCCATAAGACAGAACGAGGGGCATGTCAGATTTTTGAAACGTCTGCTTCAATTGCCTGCCAACGTACCATTTATTCCTATTGTGGTATTCGGCGATTATGCTGATCTGAAAACGGAAATGAATGACCATTGGGTAGTATACAGAAATGAACTGAAAATCGTTTTCCGACAATATACTACTCCCGTTATGGATAAGGCAACGGTGGATTGGGCGGTGGCCGTCCTCGATGCCAACAGCGCATTAGGGGAGAAGCAGGAAGTGAAGCAGCACAAGGAGCATGTGAACGCACGGATAGATAGGAAAGCACAGACTATCGAGGAGGGGAAGTGCCCTCTATGCGGCGGGCAGCTTGTGCTGCGAAAGGGAAAGTATGGCAAGTTTTACGGCTGCTCCAATTATCCTTCTTGCAAATTTACCATAAATGCATGAATGGAATGAAAAGGTATAATATGGCACAAAGTAAAATATAATGGCGCATTGAGGAGTGATGCTCATGCTTATATGCCGCGCATTTGCTTATGCGGAATGCGGCCGCTGCCCTCAGCGGCCAGAAGCGAGGAGGCGAGTGAGCGAAGTTAAGTTTTGCTCTTATCGCGCATCATGCCACTCATTCGCTTATGCGGCAGGGAGTGCGCTGGGCTGGAAAATGAGGCGTCGTTAACTGGGAGGGCCGCTGCCCTCAGCGGCCAGGAGCGAGGAGGGGAGTGGGCGAAGTTATGCTTTTTATCCCGCAATTTAGTTGCGCTTCGAAGAATATCCCAGCTATTTTTCGCGCAAATTAGTCGCGCGAAGATGCCTCTACCCCTAATTATCGCGCATCGTGCCGCGCATTCGCTTATGCGGAATGCGGCCGCTGAGGGCAGCGGCCCTCCCAGTTATTTATCGCGCAATTTAGTCGCGCTTCGAAGAATATACCAGCTATGCCATGAAAAAAAACTTTCAGCTCATCCGAAAAAAATTGTTCCATTTTCCAGCATAACTACATTTGAGATGAGTAAAATTACATTTGAGGTATTTCAAAACATCTCAAACATAATTTTGGCCTTCGTAAGAGGCTTGTTTTTCAGGTGGTTATGGGTGACGACTTCCCTCTACAAAAATAGCCCCGGAAGCACTGCCTGCGAAGACTTGCGCAGCGTGCTCCGGGCGCCTATAGAGAGCGGTCTCAGCGCGGCCTATCCGCGGTCGCTGTGGATGAGGGCGAGCAAGTGGTCGACGGCTTCCTCCTCGGGTATGTTGCGCTCCACGCACTCCTTGCCGCGGTAGAGGCTGATCTTGCCGGGGCCGGCGCCCACGTAGCCGTAGTCGGCGTCGGCCATCTCGCCGGGGCCGTTGACGATGCAGCCCATGACGGCTATCTTGAGGCCCTTCATCTCGCTGGTGGCCGCCTTGACGCGCGCTATGGTGGAGCGCAGGTCGTAGAGGGTGCGCCCGCAGCCCGGGCAACTGATATACTCCGTGCGGCTGACCCTCTGGCGCGCGGCCTGGAGGATAGAGAACTGGAGCGTGAGCATTCCGGCGGGCGTCATGCGGTGGGGCTCGGCGGCCTGCGGGTCGAAGAGGCAGAGGCCATCGATGAGGCGGTCGAAGAGCAGCGCACCCGTGTCGGCCGCGCTCTCTATCTCGACATCCTCCTCACGGGTCTCGTCGGCATCGTAACCCTTGCAGAAGATCACCGGATTGGTGATGCCCTGACGCATGAGCGAGTGGATGATGGCGCGTGTCTCGCCGAGCGAATTGCGCGAGTCGCTGCGGATGACGAGGACGGCGACGGGGTTATTGCGCAGGCACTCGGCCACTTCCTCATTGTAGAAGAACGGCACCACCTCGAGAAACTTGAGCGGCGCCTTGCTCTGCGGCAGCAGGTTCATTGTCTCGGTGGTGTAGAGGGGGAACACGCCGGGCCGGTCGTTATAGTTGGTCGCGTCCACGATGTAGCTCATGGAGTGGTCGTAGTCGCGGGTGCTGTCGAAGCCGCCGATGTATACGAAGTCGGGACGGCAGTCCAGTCCGTAGCTGCCCTTGGGTGTGCCTACGCCGATGACAACGGGCACATGGTCGCCGCCGATGTTCATCACGGGCAGGGTCTTGCGGCGTTCGGGGCGTGTGTAGCAGAAGTCGGCGGGCGTGATGCCGGAGATGCGCTTCTTGCCACGGCGCAGGAGGGTGTGCTGCACCAGTTTGCGCGCCACGGGTATCTCCCTCTCGGGCTCCTCGGAGAGCGACACACGTATCGTGTCGCCTATGCCGTCGGAGAGCAGGGCGCCGATGCCGAGGGCGCTCTTGATGCGGCCGTCCTCGCCTTCGCCGGCCTCTGTCACACCGAGGTGGAGCGGGAAGGCCATGCCCTCGCGGTCCATCGTGTCCACCAGCAGGCGCACGGACTGCACCATCACCACGGGATTGCTCGCCTTGATGGAGATGACCACGTCCTGGAAGTTGCGCCGCACACATACCCTGAGGAACTCCATGCAGCTCTCCACGATGCCCTCCGGAGTGTCGCCGTAGCGGCTCATGATGCGGTCGGAGAGCGAACCGTGGTTCACCCCGATGCGCAGCGCGGTGCGGTGGAGGCGGCAGATGTCCAGCAGCTGCGAGAATCGCTCCTCCAGCCTCCGGAGCTCGGCGGCGTACTGCTCGTCGGTATAGTCGATGTGGACGAATTTGCGGGCCGGGTCGACATAGTTGCCCGGGTTGATGCGCACGGCCTCCACCACCGCTGCGGCGGCGTCGGCCACGGCGGGATTGAAGTGGACGTCGGCCACGAGCGGCACACGGATGTGCTGCGCCCTGAGGCGATCGTGGATCTCGCGGAGGCTCTCCACCTCCCGTAGGCCCTGCGTGGTAAGGCGTACATAGTCGGCGCCGGCCCTTACGATGCGCTTCACCTGTTCCACACTGCTCTCGATGTCATCGGTCGAGGTGGTGGTCATGCTCTGCAGCCTTACGGGATAGTTGCTGCCCAGCGGCGTGCGCCCGACGTGGACATTGTATGTGGCGCGCCGGTGATAATTGTACAGATCGGTGGTCATCGCTCAGGCCTTCCTCCTGTCGGTTGTCCCGCCGTAGAGCACGGGATTGGTGTCGGCGTCGTTGTACATCTTCATCTGCTTGTAGACCTTCATGTACTTCCGGCCTGCGGCGATATCGTCGAGGAGCGTGTCGATGGCCTGCGAGAGATCTTCCCTCTGCTCCTCGAGCACGGCGAGCTTGTCGGCGCAGCGACGGCAGTGCTCCGGCGTGGCGTCCTTCCTCTGGGCCTCGATGCGCATGTGGTATATCTTGAGCATCAGGATAGCGAGGCGGTCGGTGGCCCAGGCGGGGCTTTCGGTGTTGATGGTAGCGTCCGGCGCGGGTTTTACGTCCCGGTATTTCGTCAGAAAATAGCTGTCTATGCGCTCCACCAGATCGGTGCGGGCCTGATTGCTGCGGTCTATGCGACGCTTGAGGGACAGCGCGGCCTCGGGCTTGATCTTAGGGTCGCGGATGATGTCCTCCAGATGCCACTGCACGGTGTCTATCCACTCCTTGGTGTAGAGGTCGTGGCATATGTCGCCCTCGGGATACGGGTTGCGCATCGGGGTGTCCACGTTATCGGTCTGATGATAGTCGGTAATGGCCTGACGGAATATCTGTCGGCATGTCTCTGTAAAAGTCATTGTATTGCTATTATAATTCGGGGGCAAAGTTAATAATTTACTCTGTGATAGAGGTCATCCTCCGCATGGCTGTTACACGGCGGAGGATTCTCTGCGCCCGGGCGGGCATGGCGGGATAATTATGCCGGTCTGCGGGTCGCGCAGAACGCTCCCCGCAGGCCTTTGGAGCGCTTCAGGGCACACAGAAGGGGCTTACGATGGCCGGCTCAGGCCAGTTTCCAGAGCCCGTCCCTCCAGGAGACATGATTCTCCTTTATGCCTTTCGCCTCAAGCCATGCGCGGGTCTCAAAGGTCTTCAGATTGCCAGTGTTATAGCCGCCGCCCTGATTGTTCTCCCACACCCATTTGGGCGTAGACCATAGAGCGACGCGAAACTGGACAGTGTCGTAGAAATGATGGTCGCATCCGTTCTGCCCGTGATGCGCTATCTGGAGGTACTCCGCGTTGAGGAGCTTCCCGAAGGGCCCGTTCAGACATTTGTTGCCGCACTCGATGCCCGCATCGGCGAGGAACACCATGTCCTTCTTCTTGTCCCAGACACGCATTATCATCGAGGAGTTGTTGTAGGGGTTGGTGAGAAATTCGTCGTTGGCCACCGAGAGGATGCGGAGCTTCATGCCGTCGTAGTCGTAGGTGTCGCCCGGCGTGCGGATGTCCGTCACGGGGATGCCCGAGGAGGCGAGGCGGCTGTAGAAGGTGCTGCAATCCTCGGCGCAGTCCTTCTCGCCCAGGCGGACCGCTTCGCTGATGCGCGAGTGGTAGATGTGCTTTATCTTCATGTCCTGCATGTCGGCGAGGATGCTGCTGAGCGCGCCCATGTGGTCCTGATGCGGGTGGGAGATGAACCATGCCTCGACCTCTCCGCCCAGAGCGCCGACAAATCCGCGCAGCGTCATCTCTTCCTCCGCCGTGCCGCCGTCCATCACGATGACTTTGCCGCCCTTGGTGAGGAAGACGTACGAGTTGCCGATGTTGTTGCGGTGGGAGGGGATTTGCCAGAGGGTGAAGCTGCCGCCTTTTGCTGCCTCGGCCTTTGTCGCGGCTGCGGCGGCCTTCGCCGATGCGGGGATGACCGTCAGGCCCGCGCCGATGGCGGCTGCCTTGAGAAAGTCCCTGCGAGTTACATTGCCTTTGTTGTTCATTTTGTTTGTATCGGTTCTTATTTTTAGTATTGTGTTGCCGTGTCTTGATGTCCCACTGCAAATATATGAAATATATCATTGCGGAGCGCTTTGCGCCTCACTGTCTTCACGTATGATTACATCCTCCGTGCGAAGGTATTTATTTTCCTCTTCTTTCTTAAGGGGGTCATCCCACCACCACCTGCAAAATTTGGGGCTCCCTGTCGTAATCAGCGTGTCGATATTACTCTCGACGACTTCTTTCACGTCACCGATGTCCTTATTATAAGAGATGTCGAGCAGCGACAGCGTGGTTAGAATTTCTGCGTCGAGCCTGTCGGAGGAGATAAATTTCAGGTCGCATCGGGATACGTTGAGGCGCTCGAGTGTATGGGGGAAGTACAGCGTGTCGATGCGGTTGCGTGAGAGGTCGAGTGAGCGGAGGCCGTGGGGCAGGCGCGAAGTGGGGAATGTGCCGGTGAGGCTGTTCGCGGAGAGGTTCAGCGCGCGGGCGTTATAGGCGGAGAGGTCGGGCATCTCCCTGAAGCCTTGGCGTGAAAGGTCGATAAGGTCGGCGGTGTCCGCTGTGTGTAGGTAGCGCAGCGCTTTGAGGCTCCTGAGTATCAGTCTCCCGTCCGCGGTGCGGCAATAGCCGTCGCGCACGCGGGCTATGGAGTCGTTGTCCACGGCTTTTGTGTCCGCGGAATGTCCCTTCCCGCCGCATGAGAAGCATAGCAGGAGCGGGACGATGAAAAGGATGGTACGTATTTTCATGGTGATTAGTCTTGCCCCGGGTGAAATTCTAAAAGATAACTTCTGTATTCCTTTGAGATGCGTTCTATTACTTCTACATTATATTTTCTGATGTAATCGTGCTCATTTTTGTCCATTTGAGCTTTTGGATTTTCTATCCATTTTCCGCCGTTATTACTATAAAAAATGTTGATATATTCACTGGAAAAACCGTGACTTCGTAGGAAATTTACTGCTTGAAAACAATCCTTGCTTGAAGTAGTTATTTGCCGCCTGGCTTCTCTGAACCAATAGAAGTGCTTTTCGTGCAGACATTCGTGTCCGATGCTCGCCGCGAAAGTATCTTCCACTGTTCCCAAATGTGTGTATCCGCCATTATCTACATCGCCTTTATGGGCCTTAAAGTTGAACCCGCTTTTATCCACATGCTTCTCGTTCATAGTGAGGTCACCGTTACTTCTATCTGTGTCCATTATGGCTTCAGGGTCATCAGTCTTGCCTATTCTTATATGCATTGCGTCATTTCCTTTAATGTACGGAGATATAATATTGCGAAGGGTCGGACTGCTTTTCAGAAGGTCTGTCGTTTGTTTTGCAGCAGATTCATTATTCATTAGGCTTTTTGTGAAATAGACTCCTTGGTACGGGTGATTTGAGATTGGCTCTTTATCATCACTACCGCTTCCATTTCCGCTACCGCTTCCATTTCCGCTACCGCTTCCATTTCCGCTACCGCTTCCATTTCCGCTACCGCTTCCGTTTCCACTACCGCTTCCATTTCCGCTGCCGCTTCCGTCGCCGCAGCCGCATCCGTCGCCGCTGCCGCATCCGTCGCCGCTGCCGCTTCCGTCGCCGCAGCCGCATCCGTCGCCGCAACCGCATCCGCAGTAATAGCCCAAACTATAAGAAGAGGGAGCACTGTTAAGAATCTCCTCCATCTCTTCGTCGCTTACCATTTGAAGTTTTTTCTCATTTTGCTTTTCCATGACTGTACAGGTTTTTATTGTGAAACTTGAGTGTTATTCGTGGCTGTATCTCCGCAACTGTAGTTTGTCTGCGAAACAGAACTGTCGGAGGGGCTGTCTTCTCTGGTTATTTTCAAGAACCTTAAGCCGACATGATAGTTCAAGCTGAACAGGCTATATCTTAAGTCGCAGGCGCTGTGGGTGAAGATGAGCGTGTCAACGGTGAATATATCAAAGCCGAATTCGGATCGGATGCGCTGATTATAAGAAAGGTCGAGGTATTTCAGATTTACTTTCTCTTTCTCCCATGATTTCCGTGTCCACAGCAGGCGTATGTCGCATCGGGATACATTGAGGTGCCGGAGGGCATTGGGGAAGTAGAGCGTGTCGATGCTGTTGCGTGAGAGGTCGAGTGAGCGGAGGCCGCGGGGCAGGCGCGAAGTGGGAAACGTGCCGGTGAGGCTGTTCCCGGATAGGTTCAGCGCGCGGGCGTTATAGGCGGAGAGGTCGGGCATCTCCTTGAAGCCTTGGCGGGAAAGGTCGATGAGGTCGGCTGTGTCCGCTGTGTGTAGGTAGCGCAGTGCTTTGAGGCTCCTGAGTATCAGTCTCCCGTCCGCGGTGCGGCAATAGCCGTCGCGCACGCGGGCTATGGAGTCGCTGTCCTGGGTTTTTGCACCCGCGGAATGTCCCTTGCCGCCGCATGAGAAGCATAGCAGAAGCGGGACGATGAAAAGGATGGTACGTATTTTCATGGTGATTAGTCTTGCCCGGGGTGAAACTCTAAAAAGAAAAGCTATTGTATCTAAAGAATGTAACCATAGGAGCCATATTCTCTGTTTTTCTCTTAGCAACAATTCTGTCTGTCATGATTGTAAAGATTTTTATTGTGAAACAGGAGTATTATTCTTGGCGGTATCTCCGCAGCTGCTGTTTGTCTGCGAAACAGAACTGTCGGAAGGGCTGTCTTCTCTGATTGCACTGGGAATACGGAGAAGACAATTAAAAATTGCAGAAATCGGCCGATATCTTAAGTCGCAGGCGCTGTGGGTGAGGATAAGCGTGTCAACGGTGAATATATCAAAGCCGAATTCGGAGCGGATGCGCTTATTATAAGAAAGGTCGAGGTATTTCAGATTTACTTTCTCTTTCTTCCATGATTTCCGTGTCCACAGCAGGCGTATGTCGCATCGGGATACGTTGAGGTGCCGGAGGGCGTTGGGGAAATAGAGCGTGTCGATGCGGTTGCGTGAGAGGTCGAGGGAGCGGAGGCCGCGGGGCAGGCGCGAAGTGGGGAAAGAGCCGGTGAGGCTGTTCGCGGAGAGGTTCAGTGCGCGGGCGTTGTAGGCCGAGAGGTCGGGCATCTCCTTGATGCCTTGACGCGAGAGGTCGATGAGGTCGGCTGTGTCCGCCTCGCTTAGGTAGCGCAGCGCTTTTAGGCTTCTCAGTATCAGTTTGCCGTCCGCAGTGCTGCAGTAGCCGTCGCGCATGCGGACGATGGAGTCGCTGTCCGTGGCTTTCGCGTCCGCGGAATGTCCCTTCCCGCCGCACGAGTAGCAGAGCGGGAGCAGGAGGATGAAAAGGAAAAACTTTGTATTCATGACGCTGTTCTCATGCGCGACTAAATTGGCAAGTAGCGGGCTTCTCCCGCGTTTATCTGACAAAGGTTATACCACCACCACCAGCAAAATTTGGGGCTTCCGGTCATAATCAGTGTATCGATATTGCTCTCGGTGACTTCATCCACACCCCACACGTCTTTATTGTATGAGATGTCGAGCAGAGACAGCCTTGTTACTCCCTTTTTTGCAGGTAGGTCGGAGGAGATAAACTTCAGACCGCATTTGGAAACGTTGAGGCGCTCGAGAGTATGGGGGAAATAGAGCGTGTCGATGCGGTTGCGTGAGAGGTCGAGGGAGCGGAGGCCGCGGGGCAGGCGCGAAGTGGGGAAAGAGCCGGTGAGGCTGTTCGCGGAGAGGTTCAGTGCGCGGGCGTTGTAGGCCGAGAGGTCGGGCATCTCCTTGATGCCTTGACGCGAGAGGTCGATGAGGTCGGCTGTGTCCGCCTCGCTTAGGTAGCGCAGCGCTTTTAGGCTTCTCAGTATCAGTTTGCCGTCCGCAGTGCGATAGTAGCCGTCGCGCATGCGGACGATGGAGTCGCTGTCCGTGGCTTTCGCGTCCGCGGAATGTCCCTTCCCGCCGCACGAGTAGCAGAGCAGGAGCGGGACGATGAAAAGGAAAAACGGTTTCAGAGGCTTTGTCTTCATGGTGCTGTTGATAATTTATCGTTCCAAATATAGTAATTTTTAGTTACATACCACAATATAATACTGTAAAAAATGGTCGGCAGCGGCGCAGGATGCTTCAACTGTTGCCGGGAGTCATTATGTAGCCCTTTTGCAGCGCTGCATGTTGCATGTCGTTATGCATAAAAGCGAATAGTCCGCATCATGCAAAAAAACGAAGTGCTCACTTCGTAAAAAACAAGGCACATTGTGAAATATGAGCCTTGTTTATTTGCCCTGTCAGGGCGACTGTAAAATCAGAAAGTTATATGCTGCTGAACCCCGTTCGTGAATACTATTTTTTCATCTGCATGTAAAATGTCTCTTTCAGCATTTCCGGTTATATGCTTTCCTCCGCAGATTTTCTGCTGATAAGCCAATGCCTTTTGGCCGGGAAAGCACACATTTATAATACGATGGTCTGCGCCTCTACATTGTCGCTCATGAATACGGAGGCCGAGGGGGAGAACTGTGCCGCGTCCTCCGTCGTGTAGTAGGTGCAGCAGCCGCCCCTCGTGAGGCGCTCTTCTATCTCGGGATGGCGGCGCAGGTAGTCCCGGAGACTGCGGGCCACATAGTCGCCCTGCGGCACGAGCGTGACGCCCGCGGGCGTGAAGCGTCTGATCTTGTCGATCATCAGCGGGTAGTGAGTGCAGCCGAGGATGATGGTGTCGATGGCGGGGTCGCGGCTCATCAGAGCGTCGATATATTCCCTTACGAAGTAGTCGGCGCCCGGCGAGGCGTATTCCCTGTTCTCTATGATGGGTACCCACATGGGGCAGGCCTGCCCAGTGACGCAGATGTCGGGGTGGAGCTTGTGGATCTCTATGCCGTAGGAGCCCGAATTGATGGTGCCCGCCGTGGCCAGTACGCCCACGTGGCGGCTGCGTGTGATGTCGCCTATCACCTCCACCGTCGGCCTTATCACGCCGAGCACCCTGCGCGACGGGTCTATCTGCGGCAGGTCTTTCTGCTGTATGGTGCGCAGCGCCTTGGCCGACGCCGTGTTGCAGGCGATGATGATGAGCGGACAGCCCTTGGCGAAGAGCGCCTTCACTGCCTGCAGGGTGAACTCGTACACGATGTCGAAGGAGCGTGTGCCGTAGGGAGCCCGCGCATTGTCTCCGAGGAAGATGTAATCGTAATCGGGCATCAGGCGGCGGATGCGGCTCAGTATGGTCAGGCCGCCGTAACCGCTGTCGAAGACACCTATCGCCCCTCTCTCCATGGCTCTCATGGCTTGATGGCGGCGAGCTTCTGCTTCACGGCCTCCGTCACGTCCTCGCCCGTGACGCGGCTCAGGTACGGGAAGCCCATCTCCGAGGTGTTGACGATCATGTCATAGCCCTTCTCCTTGCCCACGAGGGCTATCGCCGAGTCTAAACGCTGCCTGAGCGGCCGCTCCAGGTCCGCCTGAGCCTTGGTGAGCAGTTCGTTGACCTGGGTGCGAAACTTGATGCCGTTCTCCATCGCCTCCTGCAGCTCCTTCTGGCGCTTGAGCATGATGGTCTGCGGGAAGTCCTTCTGACCCTGCAGGAACTCGAGGTACATCCGCTTGAACGACTCCTCGTTGTGGGCCGTCTCGGCGTCATACTTGGCCTTGATCTCCTGCAGGCTCTTCTGGGCCTCGGCGTACTCGGGCATCGCCTCGAATACCGCGCGATAGTTTAGGAAGCCAAACTTGTAGGGCTGCTGCTGCGCTGTGACCGGCGCCGTGGGAGCCGCCACAGTCTGCGCGGGAGCGGTAGTCGTCTGCGCCGGAGCGGTGACCGGTGTCTGGGCCGACGCTGCGGCGGCCGTCAGCATCATGAGGGACATTATTACGAGCTTCATATCTGAAAAGAGATTTTGTATAGTGCAAAAATACATCTTTATTCTTAACTGCCAATCCTGTGCGCCAATTATTCCGCCGCCGGAGACTAACCATGAGAACCGCTGTGAGCGGCGGCTGCGGCCGCTGAGGCGGCGGCCAAGAGCGAGTCGGTAAATCTTACGTGCTGTAAGCGGCGAGAAATTAGTATCGGGTATTCCTTCGCGCACTTTCTTGTGCGGCGGACGGCCCCTGAGGGCAGGGGCCCTCCCAGTTATTTTTCGCGCATATGCATTATCGGGCAATTCTTCGCGCACTTTTGCGGCGGTTGGCGAGCCGCTGAGGCAGCGGCCCTCCCAGTTATTTTCCGCGCAAAACGGAGAAAGAAATCCACATTACAAGTCCTCAATTCTCTTCTTCGTCATAATAACTTCGCATACGAAAATCGTCCCCTTTTTCCACACTTCGAAAAAAACTTTCCGCATGCGCGGATACTCACATAGGACCTGAGTAAAACTACCTCAAATGTAGTTTTACTCATCTCAAACATAATTTTGGCCTTCCGGGGGCACTGATTTTCAATGATTTACAAGGGCCTCAAAAACGCCTTTTCCGGGGCTCCTGAAGCGGCCGCTTTGCGCAGGCCTCCCGCCCCTCAAACCGCCGCGTCAATTCAAGGCGCACGCATTATTATATATTGCATACGCATTATTATATCTATGGTATGTCCGGCCGCATCCCGCGCACGATTTATTATATATATGCGTGTGTTCTGCCGGTGAGGTCTGGCAGGGCAAGGGAGCGGCCGGCGGCGGCTCTAAAAGCGGCCTCAGCAGGCGCCTTCCGACGGTCGCGGAGAGGGGGCAAACAGCCGCCACATTGCTTTATGCATTAAATATTCACTTTTCTGCTGTAATATGCATTTTGCAAAGTATGTCATTTTGCCCATTAGATTCCGATTGAATATGGATTTCCCTGTATTTTAACAAATGAATATTTTCTGAATAATTTCTGTATATTCAAAATTTATGCGTAACTTTGCATTTGTATAAAACAACAGGGAAAAGATGACAAAGAAAGAACTTCGGCTGGACTATATCCGACGCATCATCAATCAGCACGACATCCGCTCGCAGGAGCAGTTGCTCGAGAAGCTGTCGCAGATGGGATACAACTCCACCCAGGCCACGCTTTCACGCGATCTCCAGCAGCTCCGTGCTATCCGCTCGACGGACAGGCTGGGACACCCGCGCTATGTGCTGCCTACCAATCCCGCCTATGTGCGTGTCTCGGGGCGCCGCAACCGCACCTCCGCCACGGTGGACAACAGTCTGCTGAGCGTAGCCGAGGGCGGCGTACTGATAGTGCTGCGCACCATCCCGGGCTTCGCCGCTGCGCTGGCCGGGACGATAGACAACGCTCACTTCACCAGCGTTGCCGGGACGATAGCAGGCGATGACACCATCCTCGTGGTGGGCAAGGATGGCTTTGAAAAGGCTGCGCTGATCTCCGATCTGAGCGAGATAGTGCCGGCCGTAAATGCGGGAGGAGAATAATTAGGACTGGCGGCGGGAGAAGTCTCCGCGCTGCCGTTTATGACAGAATAGAAACAGATGAAATATGACGATGGAATAGATGTGATCGTAGCCGACGCATCTCATGAGAAATATGTAGACACTATATTGCGTACCATTACCGAAGCTGCCAAAGTACGCGGCTCAGGCATCGCGGCACGCACCCACGAATACGTGGCCCAGAAGATGAAGGAGCGCAAGGCCATCATCGCCCTCAAGGGCGACGAGTTTGCCGGCTTCTGCTATATAGAGAGCTGGGAGAACAAGCATTATGTGGCCAATTCTGGCCTTATCGTGGTGCCCAAGTTCAGGGGGCATCACCTCGCCACGCGCATCAAGGAGACGGCCTTCACGCTCAGTCGCCTGCGCTGGCCCCACGCCAAGCTCTTCGGACTGACGAGCCAGGGAGCCGTGATGAAGATCAATACCAAACTAGGCTATGTCCCCGTTCCCTTTGCCGACCTCACACAGGACGACGACTACTGGAAGGGATGCGGCACACCGGAACACCCCTGCTGCATCAACTGCGACATACTGGCCCGCACCGGCCGCCGCTACTGTGTCTGCACCGGCATGCTTTACGACCCTGAGGACCACAAGGGCGAACCGCTGCCCGTAGAGCTCCCGCCCGACATCGTGGCCATGGCTAAGGACGCCGCAAAGCGCGGCCTGAGATAAGGCCCGGCGGGAAGCTGTGATAATGCGGTAACAAACTGTGAGAATAAAAGATTTAAGAATATGGACAACAAGAAAAAAGTAGTAGTGGCCTACAGTGGCGGACTGGACACCTCGTACACCGTGATGTACCTGTCGCACGAACTGGGCTACGAGGTATACGCCGCCTGCGCCAATACCGGCGGCTTCAGCGAGCAGCAGCTCAAAACCAACGAGGAGAACGCCTACAAACTGGGCGCCTATCGCTATGTCACGCTCGATGTGACACAGGAATATTACGAGAAAAGCCTGAAGTACATGATCTTCGGCAACGTCCTGCGCGGCAACTGCTACCCGATATCCGTCTCGAGCGAGCGCATATTCCAGGCCATCGCCATCGCCCGCTATGCCAACGAGGTGGGAGCCGATGCCATCGCCCACGGAAGCACCGGCGCCGGCAACGACCAGATACGCTTCGACATGACGTTTCTCGTCATGGCCCCCGGCAAGGAGATCATTACCCTCACCCGCGACCGCAATCTCACCCGCAAGGAGGAGACCGATTACCTCAACGCCCACGGGTTCAAGGCCGACTTTACGCGCCTCAAGTACTCCTACAACGTGGGCATCTGGGGTACATCCATCTGCGGCGGCGAACTGCTTGACTCTACTCAGGGCTTGCCCGAGTCGGCCTATCTGAAGCACGTCACCGCAACCGCTGAGCGCGAACTCAAGATCGGCTTTGAGAAGGGCGAGATAGTAAGCGTCGACGGCGTGGAATACACGGACAAGATCAAAGCCATCCAGGCCATCGAGCACATCGGAGCCGCTTACGCCATAGGCCGCGACTGCCATGTGGGCGACACGATAGTGGGCCTCAAGGGCAGAGTGGGCTTCGAGGCCGCAGCCCCCATGCTCATCATCGGCGCTCACCGCTTCCTCGAGAAGTTCACCCTCTCCAAGTGGCAGCAGTACTGGAAAGACCAGGTGGCCAACTGGTACGGCATGTTCCTCCACGAGAGCCAGTACATGGAGCCCGTGATGCCCGACATCGAAGCTATGCTGACCTCTTCGCAGCGCAATGTGAGCGGCGTGGTGACCCTTAAGCTGCGCCCCTACTGCTTCGAGACCGTCGGCGTAGACAGCCCCAACGACCTTGTCAAGAATCCGTTCGGCGAGTACGGCGAGACACAGAAGGGCTGGACCTCCGAGGAGGCCAAGGGATTCATCAAGGTGACTTCTACACCTCTGCGCATCTACTACAGCAAGCACAAGGACGAGAGAAGATAAGGAGGCGGCATGATCAGAATAGGTATAGCAGGCGGCGCAGGCTATGCGGCAGGAGAGCTCACCCGCATCCTCCTCTGCCACCCCGAGGCCGACATCGTCTTCTCCCACAGCGAGAGCAATGCGGGCAATCTGCTGAGCGACGTCCACGAGGGCCTGCTCGGCGAGACCGACATGCGCTTCACGTCCTCCCTCCCGCTCTCCGACATCGACGTCCTGTTCCTCTGTCTGGGCCACGGCAAGAGCAGCGAGTTTCTCAAGGCTCACCCCGTCCCCGCGGGCGTCAGGATCATCGACTTTGCCCAGGACTTCCGCCTCGCAGCGGAGGGCAACGACTTCGTATACGGCCTGCCCGAGATACACAGGAAGGCGATCTCTGAGGCGCAGCATGTGGCCAATCCCGGCTGCTTCGCCACCTGCCTCCAGGTAGCGCTGCTCCCGCTGGCCCGCATCGGAGCGCTCAGGGGCGATGTGGTCATCAATGCCCTTACCGGCAGCACCGGCGCAGGCGTCCGTCCGCAGCCCACCACCCATTTCTCGTGGCGCAGCGGCAATCTGAGCGTCTACAAGGTGTTCACCCATCAGCACCTCCACGAGATAGGGCAGAGCATCCGTGAGCTGCAGCCCGGCTTCGACGGCGAGCTCGACTTCATCCCCTATCGCGGCGACTTCGCCCGCGGCATCTTCGCTACCGTGTTCATGCGCACGCCTCTCACACAGGAGGAAGTGGACGCCGCCTACCACGCCATGTACGACGGCGAGCCTTTCACCCACTATGTGAGCCGCGACATCGACCTCAAGCAGGTGGTCAATACCAACCGCGCCCTTGTCTCCGCCCGCAAGTACGGCGACCGTCTCCTCGTCACCGCCGCTATTGATAATCTCCTCAAGGGCGCCGCCGGTCAGGCCGTCGAGAATATGAATCTCATGTTCTCCCTGCCCGAGACGACGGGCCTCAGGCTCAAGGCCTCGGCCTTCTGATAAAATATTTATAAGACAATGAAACCATTTGAAGTATTTCCCCTATACGATGTAGAGATCGTGCGCGGCCGCGGCTGCAAGGTGTGGGACGCTCAGGACAACGAATATCTCGACCTCTACGGCGGCCACGCTGTGATAAGCATCGGTCACTGCCATCCCCACTACATCGAAGCCGTCTCGCGTCAGCTCTCGCGCCTGGGCTTCTATTCCAACTCCGTGCGCAACAGCCTGCAGGTCGAGTTCGCATCGCGTCTGGGCCACACCTCGGGATATGAGGACTATTCCCTGTTCCTCGTCAACTCGGGTGCGGAGGCCAATGAGAACGCCCTCAAGCTCGCCTCCTTCCACAACGGCCGCACGCGGGTCATCTCCGCCGCCGGCGCCTTTCACGGGCGCACGTCGCTGGCCGTCGAGGTGACCGACAATCCGCGCATCAATGCGCCCATCAACCACTGCGACCACGTCACCTTCCTCCCGCTCAACGACACCGCTGCCTGGGTGAGCGAGATAGAGAAGGGCGATGTCTGCGCCGTCATCGTCGAGTGCATTCAGGGCGTGGGCGGCATACACCTCGCCACCCCGGAGTTCATGCAGGCCGTCCGCAAGGCGTGCGACGCCACGGGCACCATCATGATCTGCGACGAGGTGCAGTGCGGCTACGGCCGCTCGGGCCGCTTCTTCGCCCACCAGTATCTCGGCGTGCGCCCCGACCTGATCAGCGTGGCCAAGGGCATCGCCAACGGCTTCCCCATGGCCGGCCTGCTGATAGCGCCCAAGTTCCGGCCCGTCTTCGGCATGCTGGGCACTACCTTCGGCGGCAGCCATCTGGCCTGCGCCGCCGCCATCGCCGTCCTCGACGTCATGGAGAGCGAGGGCCTTGTGGACAACGCCGCCCGCGTCGGCAGCTACCTCATGGAGCAGCTCAAGGGCTTCGACAAGGTGCGCGAGGTGCGCGGCCGCGGACTGATGATAGGCCTCGAGTTCGACAAGAGCATCAAGGAGCTCCGCCATGACCTCATCTTCAAGTACCGCGTCTTCACGGGCGCTGCGGGCAGCAATATCCTGCGCCTCCTGCCGCCGCTCTGCCTGACACGGGCCGAGGCGGACGAGTTCCTCACGCGCTTCGACGAGGCGCTGCGCACCTTCTGAGGCGCGCCCATTACCTTCTGGCAACCATAGCTATTTTATACACAGATTTGTTACGATAAAGAGGCTGTGCCCCGGGCGATGATCCCGCGGTGCGGCCTCTTTTAGCGTTTATATTCAGCCTTCGGCAAATATCCCGCGGGCCGGTGAGCGATGCGGTCGAGCCTTATGACGCAGAAAGCCCCGAAAGCCCATTGAAAGACTTTCGGGGCTGTTATCATGAGCGCGCGGGGCTTGCAGATGTGCCAGCTTGCCTTATGGTTTGCGCCTGCTTTGGGCTTGCGGTGCGCCTGCTTTGGCTTAGAGGTGCGCCTGCGGGGCTTGCGGGCTCTTGCGCTATAGTTGTGCCGGGCGTTATCTGCGGCTTCTGCGTCCGCGTGAGCGGCGCGGCTTCTTGTCGCTCTTATTGGCCTTGGCGCGTTTGGCGGCAGCCTCCTGACCGCTCGGTATGTCGTCCTTACCCTCAGGGGTTACGAGCGCGAAGTCGAGCATGCGGCGCTCCAGATTGGCGCGCGCCACACGGATGCGTACCTTGTCGCCGATGGAGTAGCGGCGGTGGTGACGGCGGCCCACGAGGCAGTAGTTCTTCTCGTCAAACTCGTAGTAGTCGTCTGCCAGGTCTCTGAGCGGCACCATGCCCTCGCATTTGCTCTCATCGGTCTCCACATAAAGGCCGAACTCGGTCACGCCGCTCACTGTGCCGTCGAACTCCTGTCCGAGCCTGTCGGCCATGAACTCGACCTGCTTGTACTTGATGCTCGCCCTCTCGGCGCTCGTGGCCAGCTGCTCCATGGCGCTGGCGTGCTCGCAGAGCTCCTCGTATTTCTTCTCCGACACGGAGCGGCCGCCCTCGGCGTAGCGTGTGAGCAGGCGGTGAACCATCGTGTCGGGGTAGCGGCGGATGGGCGACGTGAAGTGGGTGTAGTAGCGGAACATGAGGCCGTAGTGCCCGATGTTGTGTGTCGAGTAGTGGGCCTTCTGCATGGCCTTGAGCGTGATGGTCTCCACGAGCTGCTGCTCCTTCTTGCCCTTGGCATCGGCGAGCATCTTGTTGAGGCTCTTGGCCACCTCTTCCTTGGAGCCCTCCGTCTTGAGTTTGTAGCCGAAGCGGGCGGTAAACTCACGCAGGTTCTCCAGTTTGTTCTGGTCGGGCACATCGTGCACACGGTAGGGGAACACCTTGGGCTTCTTGCCCTTGGGCACGATGCCGATGCTCTCTGCAACGCTCTTGTTGGCCAGCAGCATGAACTCCTCGACCAGTTTGTTGGCGTCCTCCTCGACCTTGATGTAGGTGGAGATGGGATGGCCCTTCTCGTCGATCTCAAAGTGGACCTCCGGGCGGTCAAAGGCTATCGAGCCGCGGCTGAAGCGGCGGGCTCTCAGCTGCTTGGCGAGGTGATTGAGCTCGATGAGCTCGGTGGCGAATTCGCCCACAGGGGTGTCGCTCTTCACGGGCTTCGGGTGCTCGCCCGGGAGCTTGAGGTCTTCCTCCGACGCATCGCCGTTTTCCTCCAGGATATACTGCACCTCCTCGTAGGTGAAGCGGCGGTTGCTCTTTATGACGGTGTGGGCCAGATGCCAGGCGAGGATGTCGGCGCGCTCGTTAAGGGTAAAGATGCAGCTGTAGGCCAGTTTCTCCTCGTCCTGCCTGAGGGAGCAGAGATAGTTGCACAGGCGCTCGGGCAGCATGGGGATGGTGCGGTCCACGAGGTAGATGCTCGTGGCGCGGCTGCACGCCTCGCGGTCGATGATGTCGCCCTCCTTGACGTAGTGGGACACGTCGGCGATGTGCACACCCACTTCCCATTTCCCGTCGCCCAGCGAGCGGATGGAGAGGGCGTCGTCGAAGTCTTTGGCGTCGCGCGGATCGATGGTAAAGGTCGTGACGTCGCGGAAATCCTCGCGGCGTGCTATCTCCTCGGGCGTGATGTCGGGCTTGAGCCTCTCGGCGGCCTTTACCACGTCGGCGGGGTAGGTGTAAGGCAGGTTGTACTCGGCCAGGATGGCGTTCATCTCGGCGTTGTTCTCTCCCTCGGCGCCCAGGATGTCGATGACCTTGCCCACGGGGCTACGGCCGGCCTCGGGCCACTCGGTGATCTTGACCACGGCCTTGTCGCCGCTCTTGCCGCCCTTGAGCGCCGTGCGCGGGATGAATATGTCATTGCTGTAGATCCTGCCGGCCGTCTCGAGGAAGGCGTAGTGCTTGTCCACATGGAGTGTGCCGACGAAGGTGTCCCTCGCCCGCTCCAGTATCTCGGTCACCTCGGCCTCGCGGGCGTGCTTCTCGCGGCGGGCGAGGATGGTGGCCCTCACGCGGTCGCCGTTCATGGCCCCGAGACTGTTGCGCTCGGTCACGAGGATCGACTTGCCGCCGTCGTCGGGCACTACGCTGTTGTGGCCGTTGGCCTTGCGGACAAACTTGCCCTCGATGACCTGGCTCTTGCGGCTCAGGCTGTAGCGCTCGTCCTTGAGCGTCAGTTCGTCCTGGTCTACGAGATCGTCGAGCAGGTCGCAGACCTCCACTCTCCGCTGGCGCGAAGTGATGCCGAGGCGGTCGATGAGTTCGCGCGAGGTGAGCGACGCGTCGGGATGCTGTGTGAAATAGGCGGCGATGCTTGCCGTCAGTTCCCTGCGGGAGCGGCGGTTGCTGCCTTTCTGATTCTTATTTTTCATGACTTTAGTCTATTGCCGATTTTATGGTGTCTATGATATAATGTACGTCCTCGTCGCTCACGAGCGGTCCGCTGGGCAGGCAGAGGCCCCTCCTGAAGATGCCCTCGCTTACGCCGTTGACGTAGGCGGGGTTGTGGCGGTAGACGGGCTGCAGGTGCATGGGTTTCCATACGGGGCGGCTCTCGATGCCGGCCTTGTCGAGCGTCGTTCTCAGGGCTTCGACATTGTTGCCGGGCTCGCAGTCGGTGTGAGGATTGCTCACCTGGTCCACTACTCCCGCAGCGCCGCCCACGGCTCCCTTCACGGTCTCCTCGTAGGCGTGCTCCTGACCGCGGATGTGCAGCCCGGGGTCGAGCGTCACGGTGTTGAGCCAGTAGTTGGTCCCGAATGTCTTGTCCGGCGCGGCGTGGAAGAGGATTCCGTCGCTCCCGTCGAAGGCGCGCCCGTACATGGCGGCGATGTGGCGGTGACGGGCGATGTGCTCCTCGAGCACAGTGAGCTGGCCGCGCCCTATGCCCGCGCAGATGTTGCTCAGGCGGTAGTTGTAGCCTTTCTTCTCGTGCTGGTAGTAGGGATAGCCCTCGCGGGCCTGCGTGGCGTAGAACATGATGCGGTGCTTCGTCTCCTCGTCGGGGCAGAAGAGCGCGCCGCCACCCGATGTGGTGATCATCTTGTTGCCGTTGAAGCTCAGTACGCCGTATTCGCCGAAGGTGCCGCATACCCTGCCGTCGTAGCGCGAACCGAGACCTTCGGCCGCGTCCTCGATGAGAGGGATGTCATATTTGCCAGCGACGGCCATTATCTCCCGTATCCGGGCCGGCATGCCGTAGAGGTAGACCACGATGATGGCCTTGGGCTTGCGACCGGTCTTCACGATGCGGTCGTTTATGGCTTTGTCCAGCAGGACGGGGTCCATGTTCCATGTCCCGGGCTCCGAGTCGACGAATACGGGCGTTGCGCCCTGATAGGTGACGGGATGGGAGGAGGCGCAGAATGTGAAACTCTGGCACATCACCTCGTCGCCCGGTTCTACGCCCAGCGCCACGAGCGCCAGGTGCACGGCCGCCGTTCCGCTGCACAGGGCTACCGTCTCGCGCCTCGGCATGCCGTCGATGCTCTCCGCCCACAAGCGGTCGGGGTCGCTCTCATGCGGAGCGATGCAAGCGGGATAGCTCTCACCCTCCCACGCGGGATGGGGATTGTCCCGGGAGACGGCAAACCGCGAGAGCTCCTCCTCAAAGGCGTTCACGTTCGGTCCGAGGGGCACGACCCAGTTGGTGTCAAAGGCTTCCTGTATATACCTCATCTCATTGCCGCTCATGTGAGCCAGACACAGGAGAATACGTTTTCTATCTGCCATAATATCGATGGTTTACTATTTGTTCGCAAATATAATAAATAATGTGTGAGGGCAGAGCGATAAAGCGATTCTTGTTTGCCACTTTGTCGCCCCTTTCCCGCAATTCGGGTTGATTTGTGCCTTAAGTGAGAGAAATTCTCCGCCGCAATCCGCCTCTGATGTGCCGCGCCGAATCCGTTTTGCTTCGCTATTCTGAGGCGCTGTGCAGCATTCCATACAATCAGCTCCGCAATTATAAGATTTTGCTCCGCAATGTAAAGGCTTTGCTTCGCAATTCTGAGGCGCCGCCGCGCATCGCATGAGATGCAATCCAGTGCGCGCCGGATCGCTGCCCGCGGCATTTGCCATCTCCCTCAGAGGCTGCGGTACATCGCGAGCAGGGCTTCCCAGACATCCTTCTGCTCGTAGCGGGATGTGACCATGTCGCGGGCCTGTGAGGCCAGGCGGAGGCGCAGGGCCTTGTCGCGCGTCAGGGTGAGCATGGCCTCCCTCAGGCGCTGCTCCATGTCGGGACTCTCCAGCGGGGCGGGGACGATGAGACCGTTGACGTGGTCGGCGATCTCCTCGTTGCATCCGTTGATATCGGTCACGATGCACGGCAGTCCCATGGCGCCGCCCTGCAGCACCACATTGGGGAAGCCCTCGCGGTAGGACGGCAGCACCAGAGCGTCGGCGGCCTTGAGGAACGGCCGCACATCCTCCTGCTGACCCACATAGGTGACGGCGGGCGAGGAGAGCAGAAAGGCGCGGCTGTCGGCGCTGACCGGGTTCTGCCGGTCCTCGAAACTGCCCACCAGCAGCAGGCGGCAGCGCTTCTCCCCGGCGGTGATGTCGCGCACGGCGGCGGCCAGTTCATCGACGCCCTTGTCGCGGCATATCCTCCCGATGAAGATGAACACGACATCGTCCGGGCCGAAGCCGTACTGCGCCCTGAGCTTTTCGCGGCTCTCCGCCACGGCTTCGGGCGAGAAGCGGGCGGAGTCGATGCCGTTGATGTTGCCGTAGCGGATGACGCTCAGGCTGCGGTGTGTGATGTGATCCCGCTGTAGTGTGCGCTTCACGCCCTCGCCCTCGGGGATGACCTTGTTGGCCATGAGGCATGTGAGCCGCTCCATGGTCATCAGCAGCAGCCGCATCACGCCGTGCGCGCCCTGATAGCGGAGGCCCGTGACGTAGTAGATGCGATGGGGGACACGCGTGAGCATCGCCGCGGCCATGGCGAGCAGACTGCCCTTGGGCGTGTTGGCGTGCACACACCACGGCCGCTCCCGCCGCATGAGGCGGATGAGGGCGAAGAGGCTGGCGAGGTCGGCGCTCAGGCTTATCTCGCGGTGCATGGGCACGTCGACGCAGCGCACGCCCTCTCTCTCTCGCACCAGGTCCATCCGTCCGCTGTCAGCAGCCACTCCCACCACGTCGTAGTACCGGCTCAGGAACCGCAATTGCCCCGTCAGCAGACTGTCGAGCGATATGTCCGACGTGGTGACGCGCATCAGTTTCCTTCTTTCCTGCTTATCTTCTCCTGCCATGTTGACGATGTTTTTCTCCCTGCAAAAATACTCACTTTTCGCCAATGCCGTGCCGTGCGCCCGCCTTTTCCCGCCCGCTGGTAGGTACGTATATTAGTATATATGTATAAAATCCGCCGCGGCAATGCGGAAGCGGAAGGCGGGACGGCGGAATATAACGGCGGGGCAGAGGAGCGGGCGACGCGTCCCGGACGGGGGCGAATTTCCGATCTGAGCGGCCGCCGCCCCTATCTGTCTGCGCCGCCCCGCGAAATGGCGAAATGGTATGAAATGCACACTTCCCCGACACGGGAAGGCTGTTTGGAGACCTGCGTAAGTATGTGAAAATCAAGGTCTCGTGAAGGCTGAAACTACATTTGAGATGTTTTGAATTACCTCAAACATGTTTTTCCTCAGGTCCTATGTGAGATATCAGAAATTTGGGAAGTTTTTTGTGAAGTGCGGGAAGCCTTTTTCTGAATGTATAAAATGCACACTTTCCACGGGTGACGAATATATTCTCCCGGGGCAGCGGCGCGACGACTTCATACGAGGCATCCTTGTATCAGTAGCGCGCGAAGCTGACCGGGAGTCATCCGGCTGAATCCCGTGCATGTTATTCCATTTCACCGACTTCTCCTCTAAGGTGCGCCATCTGATTTTCCTCATGACAGTGGGCGGGGTGGATTTGCCGAAGGCTGAAAACACAAAAAGCGTTCTGCAAATCACGGCGAAGGGCGAAAAACCGCCCAAATGCGCGGTCGTCTCGCAGATAATCGATAAATTTGCGAAACATACCAGCCGGCGCCTGACAGAACGGCTTCGCGCCCGCTCTTAGTGGCTTTGCGCCCGCGATAACCGCGGAGCGCATTTCCGGGACCGGCTCATTACTCAGAAAACAACGGCGGAGACGCCATATTATGAATTGATGACATGAAAACAGTACACCATCTCACCTTAGTGGCAGCCGTGCTGCTTCTCGCCCCGGCCGCCGCGCAGGCCAGGCATTACACCCTCTTCAGCGGGGGCGCAACCGGTTACGATATAGTCGTGGGGAATAATGCTTCGGAGTCGGAGAAAAATGCGGCGAAGGAGCTACAGAATTATCTGAAGCAGGTGAGCGGCGCGACCTTCGCCATCCTTCAGAGCCCTGCCCGCGGCCGCCATTACATAAGCATCGGTTACAACGACCTCTGCAGCCGCGCCCTCGGCCTGAGCAAGGCGCCCGACGAGAGCAGCGACGCCTATACCTACCGCACGAAGGACGGCAACATCTACATCTACGGCAGCCGCAAGCGCGGGTCGATGTACGGCGTGTTCGCCTTCCTGGAGGATCAGACGGGCATCCGCTGGTACGCGCCCGGGGTCACGAAGATCCCGACCCTGCGCCGCTACCGCTTCGCCGAGCTCAGTCGCTCCTCGGCCCCTGCCATCGCCATGCGGTCCATCGCCTATCACAACACCCACAATGCCGCCTGGAGCGCGCACAACAGGGTCAACGGCAATCCCAGCAGCACCATCAAGTTTAAGGAGTGGGGCGACGCCGACTGCTTCTGGAGCTGCCATACGACGGGGGTCTTTATGCCGGCCTCCGAGTTTTTCGCCGCTCATCCCGAGTATTTCGCCCTGCGCGACGGGAAGCGCATCGCCGACGGGCAGCTGTGCCTCTCCAATCCCGACGTGCTCCGCATCTGCACCGAGCGCCTCATCGCCGCTATCCGCCGCGAACCGGCTTATGCCATTTACGATCTCAGTCAGAAGGACAATCAGCTCTACTGCCAATGCTCCAAATGTACCGCCATTGCCAATCGCTACGGCGGACAGAGCGGACTGTGGCTCTGGTTTGTCAATCAGGCTGCGCGCGAGGTGAAGAAGGTCTACCCCGACAAGTACGTGGGCACATTCGCCTACCAGTACACGCGCACGCCGCCGCGCGGCATCCGTCCCGACGATAATGTGGTGGTCCGCCTCTGCAGCATAGAGTGCTGCTTCATGCACAGCCTCGAGGGATGCACGGATGAGCGCAACCAGCGCTTTGTGAACGACCTCAGGGCGTGGTCTGAGATCGCCCCGCACCTCTACATCTGGGATTATGTCACGGCCTTCTCACAGTATGTCGCGCCTTTCCCCGACTTTGCAGTGCTCGGCCCCAACATCCGCACCTTTGCCGATAACAAGAGCATTGGCGTCGTGGAGGAGGGACAGTATTCGGGCGACTATGGCGAGTTTTCCGAACTGCGGGCGTACCTGCTGGCGCGGCTGTTGTGGGACCCTGACCAGAATACCGACTCGCTGGCGCACGACTTCATCAATGCCTTTTACGGGTCGCAGGCTACGGTGGCGGGGAAGTACTACGACATGGTCTGCGCCCTCGTACGCCCCGACGTGCATCAGGGAATATATCCGCAGGCCAATGCCGCCATTTATACGGACGGCTTTATAGACCGCGCCATCACGCTTCTCTCCGCCGGCGTCAGGGCGGCCCGGACGACGGAGGAGCGGCAGCGGATGGAGCATCTCTGGATGGCGCCCGCTTACCTGCGCATCCGCCGCGACTACAAGCGCGCCAAGGCCGACGGCAGCTTTGACGAGTTCTTCCGCATAGCCCGCCGCGACAACATCCAGCTGCGTGAGGGCCAGAAATCCATAGACGATATCGAGACAGAGATAGAGCGTAACGGCCGTTAGCCTCGCGCGAGCTTAGGCATACAGATTGTCCGAGAAATAGCGGTCGCCGCGGTCGGGGAACAGGGTCACGATGTTGGCTCCTTCCAGTTCCGGCGCCAGCTTGAGCACTGCGGCCATCGCGGCGCCCGAGGAGGAACCGCAGATGATGCCCTCCCTGCTCGCCAGAAGGCGCGTGGTGCTGAACGCCTCGTCGTCGTTCACTTTTATGACGCGGTCCACGAGGCTCATGTCCATCGTATCGGCTATGAAGTCGTTGCCGATGCCCTCGATGTTGTAGTCGGCATGTTCTCCGCCGCCCATCGTAGAGCCCACAGGGTCGGCCAGAACGCCGATGACCTTCGGATTGCGCTCGCGGAGGTACTTCATCACGCCCGAATACGTACCGCCGCTGCCTGCTCCCGCTACAAAATAGTCTATCTGCCCGTCCAGATCCTCGTAGATCTCGGGACCGGTGGTCTCGTAATGCGCTTTCGGATTGGCAGGATTGGTAAACTGCCCCAGGAGTACGGCTCCCGGCGTCTCGGCCTCTATCTCGCGCGCCTTGGCCACGGCTCCGAGCATCCCGTCGGCCCTGGCCGTGTTGACTATCTCGGCCCCGAGGGCGCGCATGAGCGTCTGCTTCTCCATGGAGAACTTGTCCGGCACGACGAATATCACCCTGTAACCCTTGCCGAGCGCTGCGAAGGCTATGCCCAGGCCCGTATTGCCCGCCGTGCCCTCGATGATGGTGCCGCCTTTCTTGAGAATACCGCGCTGCTCGGCGTCGCGCACCATATACCAGCCTGTGCGGTCCTTTACGCTCCCTGAGGGATTGTAAAGCTCTAACTTTGCAAAAACATTTACTCCGGGCTTGACGCCCATATCGCTGATCCTGACCATCGGCGTGTGGCCGATAAGGTCGTGCATGCTGCTGTAGTATCTCATAATGCTGATTTATTTTTTAGAAAGGTTGATAGCGTTGTTCAGGTCGGCGATGATGTCTTCCACATTCTCTATGCCGGTGGAGAGGCGGATGAGGCCGTCGGTTATGCCCACCTTGAGGCGTATCTCGCGCGGGATGGAGGCGTGGGTCATGCTGGCGGGATGGCATACGAGGCTCTCCACGCCGCCCAGACTCTCGGCGAGCGTCACGAGGCGCAGCGAGGAGAAGAACCGCCGTATGTCGCGATTGTCCGTGAGCTCGAAGGAGAGCATCACGCCGCCGTTGCGCGCCTGAGAGCGGTTGGTCTCGTAGCCTGGGTCGCTCTTGAGTCCGGGGTAGTAGACATGCTTTACGGCCGGGTGCGACTGCAGCCACAGGGCGATGCGCGAGGCGTTGTCCACATGGCGGTCCATCCTCACGCCGAGCGTCTTGATGCCGCGGATGAGCAGGTAGGAGTCGAACGGGGGCAGCACGGCGCCGATCGAGTTCTGCAGGAATGCTATCCGCTCCCGCTGCTCCTCGGTGCTCACCACCGCCAGGCCCGCCACGAGGTCGCTGTGGCCGGCGAGATACTTGGTGGCGGAGTAGACCACTATGTCGGCGCCGAGCTTCAGCGGCTGCTGCAGGTAGGGCGTCATGAATGTGTTGTCCACGATCACGGTGAGGCCCTTGCGATGAGCGGCCGCGGAGATGGCGCGCAGGTCGGTGACGGTCAGCAGCGGGTTGGCCGGGCTCTCCACGATGATGCCGCGCGCGTCGGCGGGGATGCTCTGCTCAAAGGCTTCGACATTGCTCGTGTCGACTATGGAATAGGTGATGCCCATATGCGACGCCACCTGATCGAGCAATCGGAACGTGCCGCCGTAGACATTTGAGGAGAGCAGGATGCGGTCGCCCGTGGAGAAGAGGTGGAGCACGGTGTCGATGGCCGCGAGGCCCGAGGCGAAGGCGAAGCCCGCCAGGCCCCCGTCGAGCTCTGCGATGAGGCTCTCGAGCGCTGCGCGGGTCGGATTGCCCGTACGCGCGTACTCCCAGCCCTGACGGCGCTGGCCCAGGCCGTCCTGCTTGAAGGTCGATGTCAGATAGATGGGCACATTGACTGCGCCGGTTGTCTCGTCGGTGGTGCTGCCGCCGTGGATAAGGGCGGTCTCGATGTTCTTGAATTGGGACATGATGTTGTGGTATTTATTTGATTTATTATTATTTGTATTCAGTTCGGGGTATGGTCTGAAGTCACGCTGCGTGCGCGGCGGAGCCGGAAAATAATGATGCAGTGGGGAAGGCGCTGCGGCGACGGGCGTCAACAGAGGCCCTTACAGCGATAGAAAGATGCTTCGCCCATCAGCATGGCTGCCGGGCAAACACCTGAGGCGAGGGACAAGGCTGCGATAACAAACGAAACATTCCGCTCCGCAATGGCATTGACTGCCCTGCGGAGGCTGCGGAATGTTATCAAACTATGGCTTTGCATTTCCTTGTTCTTCTTTTCCGCAAAGTTACCCCATTATGTGAGGCCGGGCAAGGTTTCGCCAGAATAAAATAAATGCAAAGGCCGTGCAGATGTGCCTTTTTTGCCGAGGTGAATGGGGTGAAACTGCTATTTCTTACTGAAAAACGGCCGCCAAACGGGAAAATCTCGCACTCGCGCTCTTTGCGGCGGACGCCGACTCTCAGTTTTTACTTTTTTGCGCCCCGTGGCGGTGGATAGGTGCAGGAAACTGCTGTTGCCAACCGCGTCTGGCAAAACCGCAGACTAATGCCCCGCCCGTGGTGTGCGATAAGAGCAAACCTATTTTTGTCTTGCGCGAGGTTAATAGGGGAGGCGAAAGCGCGATGTTGAATTGCGCGAGGCTTAATTGGGAGGGCCGCTGCCTCAGCGGCCCTCCGCCGCACGAGCAAAGGGCGAGGCGTATCGCGCGATACTAACCTTTCGCCGCTTAGCCGCTCATAAGTTTTCTCAGGCTCGCTCTTGGCCGCTGAGGGCAGCGGCCCTCCCAGTTATTTATCGCTCAAAACAATCTCCTCGCCCTTGACGGCGGCACCTCCCAAGGGCCATTTTTCGCCCTTTGTAAATGTATGAAAATCAGCGTCCCCGGAAGGCCAAAACTATGTTTGAGACGAGGAAAAACATCTCAAATGTAGTTTTACTTATGTCCTATGTGAGTATCCCAGCATGCGGGACGGTTTTTTGAGTGTCGGGAATGACCTTTTCGAAAAAACGGGAAAAGCGTACGTTATCCGGATGGCGAATATATAAAGAAAGGGCGGAAGCTGGGGACTTGTAAAATAGGGAATCTTTCTCAGTAATGCGCGCGGCTTAACTGGGAGGGCCGCTGCCCTCAGCGGCCAGCCGCCGTGTAGGTGCGCGAACAAATACTCGATAATGTATATGCGCGAGAAATAACTGGGAGGGCCCCTGCCCTCAGGGGCCGACCGCCGCATAAGAAAGTGCGCGAAGGAATACGCGATACTAATTTTTCACCGCTTAGCCGCTCATTAGCTTTCCCTGGCTCGCTCTTGGGCCGCGTTGCAGCGGCCCTCCCAGTTATTTTCCGCGCACTAAATTCTTACCAAAACCACGTGATTTTCGGCGTCTGCGAGGCGGGCGAATTCTACTGCGAGATAAATTTTTTCTTCTGCGAGTAGAGCGATCGTCTACTACGAGATAAATTTTTTTATCTCGTAGTAGAATTTTCTCTGAATCATCCTCCGCGTCGGCAGGCGGGAGGACGGGGAATTTCTCTAAATCTTAGTTTGCTTCTTCGGCCCCGTGATGGTGAGTACGATATACTCGGACTGCGTGCCGATGCGGAATTTGGCGCCCCAGATGCCGAGGCCGGAACTGACATAGTATTGCGTGCGGCCCTTCTGCATCGGCCCGAACGCGTCCTCGTAAACTGCGTCGGTGATCCAGTTGATGGGCCACACCTGACCGTAGTGCGTGTGGCCGGCGAACTCGAAGTCCACGCCGCACTGCTCGGCCTCCTCGAGGTGGTAGGGCTGGTGATCCAGTTCGATGATGTAGGAGCTGCGGTCCACGCCGCGCATCACCTCGCTCAGGGGTTTGCGGCGCGGGTTGGTGCGGTCGTCGCGGCCTACGACCGTCACGCCGCCGAGGGAGAGCGTGCTGTCGCGCAGCACAGTGATGCCCGCGTCGCGGCAGAACCGGAGGTCGGGGCCGAGGCCCGTGTAGTAGTCGTGATTGCCAAGGCAGGCGATGACGGGGATGCCGAGGCTGCGGAACTCCTCATGCATCCGCTGCGCTCCGACGGGGCGGTAACTGCGGTCTATCAGGTCGCCGGCGATGAGGATGGCGTCGGGATGCTCGGCCCGGATGAGCGAGAGCCAGCGGTGCAGGTCGCCGCGGCGGTTGTGGTAGCCCAGGTGGATATCGCTGATAAGCACAAGCCGCATGGGCCTTAAGACGGCCTTGTCGGTGCGGACGGTGATGGCGACGCGCTTCTTGCTCTCGTAGTGGAGCCACGCGAGGGTGAACAGGCCCGTCATCACCACGGCGATGGCTGCGGAGAGCAGCGGCGAGGAGTGCATCAGGGCGCGGGGAAGCACATGACAGAGGCGCAGGATGTCGAGCAGCAGAAAGGTCATGAAGAGGTAGAGCAGGATCATGAGCCACGATGTGCCCACCTCGTAGACGACGGTCGCCGGGCCCATGGGCATACGGTCCAGAGCCCCCGACATTGCTACGAAGAAGGCCACGAAGGCCAGCGCCATGAGCGCCACCACTCCGATGCGCAGGGTGAGAATGGCGGGAAGCACCTGCCATGTGCGCAGACTCACGTAGGTCTGTCCCGCGATGGGGATGAGCAGGAAGAGGAGGAAGAAATATCTCATAACAAGTGGGGGTAAGGATGAAAAGAGACCCATGCCTTGTCGCGGGCATGGGTGCTGTTATGTGTGTGGATATGTACAAAGACGGCTGTGCCTTGGATTAATTATCGCCGCAGCATTTGCCGCATTTGCCCTTGGCCTTGCCGCAATTGGCGTTTGCTTTGGAGCATTTCGCGCCGTCCTTGCCGCAATTGGCGTTTGCTTTGGTGCATTTCCCTCCTGCCATGGTGCATATCTTACTGCCGTTGCGTAGCTGTCTGTCGACGTACTTGCGGCTCACCACTATCATATAGAACGGGCGCTGTGTGTAGCTCTGCCTGACGCCGCGCTTTACGGAAGAGCGCACTACAAGGCTGTTGTCATCGCCGGTGCTGACACCGGCGGGCGATACCTCGGTGCTGTAGTCCGTGGCGGGCATGATGCAGGCTATCACGAAGCTCCGGCTGAAGTCGATCTCCGTGGGGCGTCCGTTGCGGCCCATCGTGGTGGCCATGCCGAAGCAGCGGTCGAACTCGGCCTGCGTGGTAAACTTCTTAAGGCCGTACGCCTTATAGTCATTGCGCACGAAGTAGTTTTCGGCTTTCTTATACTTTATCGTCTTGGCCTCTGCCGTGCCGCATACGAAGGCGGCGAGGCAGAGCATGAGGGCGGCCAGTTTTAATACTTTTCTCATTGTCCTGAATATTAATATGAATGTTCTTTTCTGTCGTAAGAACGTATGTTACTTGCCCAATAGTGTGTCTACGGCTTTCTTTATCTGTACGTCATCGTCCGAGAGCATCTGTTCGGGCGTGGGGATGGAGGTGACGTCGGGCTCGAGAGTCTGATTTTCGAGGTATTGTCCCTTGTTGTCCTTTACGGCCACTTCGGGATAGCCCACTATGATGCGTCCGCCCTGCTGTCGCTCCCACCATACGGCGGTCATAGTGCCGGCCATGGGCGCACCTACGAGTTTACCGATGCCGAGCTCCTTGTATACAAAGGGGAAACCGTGTGCGTTGGAGTAGTCGTTTTGGCTCATCACGACGACGGAGGGCTTACACCAGCTGTTGAAGGGGTCGGAACCGATGTAGTTGCCGCGCGGTTCAAAGGTGGCAACGCGGCGGCCCGAGAGCAGAGCGCACAGGTCATCGTGCAGCCAGCCGCCGCCGTTGTTGCGGATGTCCACGACGAGGGCCTGCTTGTTGCGCAGCTTGCCCAGCACACGCGAATAGACCTCGCGGAAGCTCTGCGAGTCCATCGACTTGACGTGCACATAGCCCACCTTGCCGCCGGAGTACTTGTCTACGAGTTCCTCGCGGTGCTTCACCCATCGCGTGTAGAGCTGCGATGTTTCTGCGCCCGTGTTGTAGGGCTGGACATCGGCCTCGTATTCCTTGCCCTTGCCGTCGTGCTTCAGTGTGAGAAGCACGTGTTTGCCTGCCAGGCCTGCGAGGAGCGGGAAGTAGTCTTCGCCCTTCTTTATCTCCTTGCCGTCTATCTTGGTAATGACGTCTCCGGCCTTGATGTCGGAGCCGATGAAGTCCAGCGGGCCCTGCGCGATGATTTCCTTTATCTTGAGGCCGTCGCCCTTGTAGCTCTCGTCGTAGAAGGCGCCGAGGCAGGCTGTCTGCTGCGGGGCTCCCGTGCCGCCGTAGCGGGCTCCGGTATGCGAGGCATTGAGCTCGCCGAGCATTTCGCCGAGCATCTCGGCCATGTCGTAGTCGTTGGCGATGTCGGGCAGGAACTTGCGGTAATTGTCAGCGTAGTACTGCCAGTCGCAGCCGTTCATGTCCGTGCGGTAGAAGCGGTCCTGCATCGTCTTGACCACGTGCTCGAAGATGTTCTCCCGCTCCTTGGAGGCGGAATAGTGTATCGTCGCGGAGAAGGGTATCTGCTTCGTCTGCCCGTTGTCGAGGGAAATCTTGCGGATGTTTCCGCCGCCCAGGTAGATGGCTTTGCCGTCGGCGGAGGGCGTAAAGCCGCCTCCGACACCGCCCGTGAGCACGCGCTCACTGCCGTCGTCGAGGTCGCGGACGCGGAGGTCCATGCCGCCGCCGAAGCTGGCGCTGTAGTAGACCTTGCGGCCGTCGGGCGAGATGAAGAAGTCGCCGATGTTGGAGGACGCAGTCGTGAGGCGGTCTATCCTGTCTTCACGGCCCTCAAGCATCAGTTTGAGACCCTTCGTGCTGTCGCTTGCGGCCTTAGTGTCGTCGGGTTTCTCAGCTCCCTTAGCGTCGTCCTTCTTATTGTCCTTTTGCTTCTTGTCCTTATTGTCCGATTTCTTCTTGTCCTTCTTATCGCCTTTGGAGCCCTTTTTGTCGCTCTTTCCGGCATCTTTCGCGTTGTCTTTCTTATCACCGTCCTTCTTGCCGGCCTCTTCTTCGGCTTTCTTCTTGGCAGCGTCGTAGCGCTCGCGGTCTTCCTTGCTCATATGAGCGCGGTCGTAGGCTTCCTTGTCGAGATACATTATAAAGATATCGTCCTCTGCGCCCCAACTGCCGTGACTGCGGTAGCCCTGACGGTCGGAGGTGAAGGCCACGGCCTTGCCGCCGAGAGCCCAGTGGGCCTGACCGTCGCTGTAGCCGCTCTCCGTGAGGTTGACGTACTTGGAGCCGTCGGCCCATACGAGGGCCACGTCGCGGTTGTTCCACCCGCCCTCTCCCATGTAGGGCGCCAGCAGATACTTACTGTCGGGCGACCAGTCTGCGTCAAGCGAAAAGTCGGTGTAGGCGTAGTTGAGGCGGCCGCTGAGCACCGTGCGCGACGTGCGCGAGGCGAGGTCGAACACGCGGAGCTCGCTGCGGTTGGCCCAGTAGGATATCTTCTTGCCGTCGGGGGAGAACCGCGGCTGGTAGCAGGATTCCTTGCCCACGATAAGCGGCTCTTCTTTGAGCTCACGCGCGTAGACGAAGTTGTCGTCCTCCTTGCGCGGCATGGTGGTCATGTAGATGCCCCACACACCGTTTTTCTCACAGTCGTAGACTATCTTCCGGCCGTCGGGGCTGATACTGACGTTCTCCTTGCGCTCCGGAGAGTCGGTGATGCTCTTTGTGGTAGCGTAGTCGGGGCCCGTGACGAACACCTGGCTGTTGGCAGTGAAGGCTATCTGCTTGCCGTCGCTGCTTACGCTCACTCCGTTATCAGCCCCGCCGGAGAAGTTGATGGCCCTCACGGGCGGCTCGGAGTGGTCGGCGCGGATGGTGATGCTCAGTTTCTTCGGCTCCTCGCCGTCGCGCATCGTGTAGAGGTCACCGTTGTAGGAGAAGCTCATCAAGCCGCTCGGCGAGACGGAGAGGTAGCGTACGGGATTGCGCTTGAAGTCGGTAAGCTGACGCTTGCCGCTGCCGTCGAGGTTGCGGCGGTACACATTCATCGTGCCGGAGCTCTCCTCGAGATAGTAGTAGCTCTTGCCGTCGGGCGCCCAGCGCGGATTGCGGCACTCGCCCGCGAAGTCGGAGAGTTTGCGGAAGGAGCGGTGGGCAGGGTCGGAGCCGGTGAGCCAGATGTCCCGCGTGATGGGGGAGACGTGGTGCTTGCGCCACTGGTCCTCGTAGCCCTTGTTGTCCTGATACAGCACTTCGCCACGGGCGTTCACGCTCAGGTCGCTCATGTCCGTCTCGGAGAAGCGCTGCGGGCGCGAGCCCGTAGTGTCGGTCGAGTATATCTGACAGAACGTCCCGGGGAAGCTGCCGTCCTCTGCCGTCGGCCTGTAGTAGGTGCGGTAGAGGATGCGCCCATCGGGCAGGTAAGCCTTGACCAGTTCGTTGGCGGAATGAGTGGTGAGGCGTTTGGGTGTGCCGCCCTCTACATCGGTCACGAATACGTCGAAACCGCCGAAACGGTCGCTGGAGAACGCTATTCTCCTGCCGTCGGGCGACCACACGGGAGCCGTTTCATAGGCTGCGTCAGTGGTGAGCTGGCGCGCCTCTCCTCCCGTAGAGGGTACTATGTATATGTCGCCGCGCCAGACAAAGGCTATACTCTTTCCGTCGGGCGATACGGCACTCTCGCGTAGCCACATGCGGGCCGACGCTTCTGTAGTGGTGTGAAGTGTGAAGGATAGTAGTGCAAGAAAAAATATTTTGCGCATGATGATGTGTGGGAAATGTCGGTGGTGTATATATATATTATGCCTGTGGCTGGACTATGTCGTCCCGCCACCTATTTATACGCAGAGATATGTCGTTTGTGACATCCCGCGGCGGAATTTTTTCTTCCGCCGCGGGATGTGGATGTTGCTGTTATTGATGCGCCGTGATCAGAACAGGTAAGCGGCCTGCACCTGCCAGCTGTTGGCCTTGTAGTCGCTCTTGGGTACCGTGATGCCTGCGACATTGATCTTACCGAAGTTGCTCAGGGCGATGTTATAATCGGCGCCGATCTCGAGATGATTGGCCAGCCTTACACCGAGCCCCACATTCCAGGTGACATTGGAGGAGTTGAACTTGACAAGGTCGCCCGGAGTCTTGTCGCCCACCGTGAAGCCGAACTGCGGGCCCGTCTCGCCGTAGACCGAAGCGATGCTGCCCAGGCCCAGGCTGTAGCGCACATTCACCGGTATCTCGATGCTCTTGTAATACTCCGACGTCGAGACAGCGTCGCCCGTGTCCTTGATCTTGCCGTTGAGCCTGCGCTGGCTGTACTCGACTGCCGCATTCACGCCAAGCCCTACGATGGGGACATTGAACCAGATCTTCGGACCGACATACCAGCCGCTGCGGTTGCTGCTGTCGTAGATGCTCTTGTCAAAGGAGAGCTTGGATACATTCCAGCCGCCGACGAGGCCGAACTTGACCTGAGCCGTGGCTACATTGGTGACCGTTCCGATAAAGAGCAGCGCGATGAGGGATAAAATGGCTTTCTTCATGCTTGTTAGGTTTTTAATGATACTCTTGATGCCTGCAAAGATAGACAATTACCCGGAATAAGCCCCTCTTTGCGAAGCAATTTCCTTTTTGTTCTGCTTTTTGTGCACTATGTGCGCCGCCAGCGCCCGGGACGAATAAGGGCCGCTCCACGGATGGTGAAGCGGCCCCTATATATAAATAATGTATACGTGCTCTGTTCCGGCGGGGTTATTTGGCGGCGCGCTTGCGGGCCAGATGGTCCAGGATAATCTTGCGCATGCGCATGCTCTTTGGCGTCACCTCGACATACTCGTCCTCCTTGATGTATTCGAGCGCTTCCTCGAGCGAGAACACCACGGGCGGCACGATGCGGGCCTTCTCGTCGGCGCCGCTGGCGCGCATGTTGGTGAGCTGCTTGGCCTTGGTGACATTGACCACAAGGTCGTTCTCGTGGACGTGCTCGCCTACCACCTGACCGGCGTAGACTTCCTCGCCCGGGTTGATGAAGAATCGGCCGCGGTCCTGCAGGTGATCGATGGCATAGGCGTAGGCTGTGCCCGACTCCATCGCGATCATCGAACCGTTGGTGCGGCGTACTATCTCGCCCTTGTAGGGCTGATACTCCTTGAAGCGGTGGGCCATGATAGCCTCGCCCTGAGAGCCCGTCAGCACATTGGTGCGCAGACCGATGATGCCGCGCGAGGGGATGTCAAACTCGATGTTCACCCTGTCGCCCTGTGTGTCCATGGCCGTCATCTCGCCCTTGCGGCGTGTCACCATGTCGATCATCTTGGAGGCGTATTCCTCCGGCACATTGATCGTCAGGTCCTCCACGGGCTCACACTTCATACCGTCGATGGTCTTGTAGATGACCTGCGGCTGTCCTACCTGCAGCTCGTAGCCCTCGCGGCGCATTGTCTCGATGAGCACAGAGAGGTGGAGCACACCGCGGCCCGAGACAATCCATTTGTCGGGAGCCGTCTGCTTGACACGCAGAGCCAGATTCTTCTCCAGCTCCTTCTGCAGGCGGTCGTTGATATGGCGCGAGGTGCAGTATTTGCCTTCGCGGCCGAAGAAAGGCGAGTCGTTGATGGTGAAAAGCATGGACATGGTGGGCTCGTCGACGGCGATGGGCGGCAGCGGTTCGGGATTGTCGTAATCGCAGATGGTGTCGCCTATCTCAAAGTTGTCCAGGCCTACGATGGCGCAAATATCGCCGCTGGAGACTGCATCTGTGCGCACATGGCCCATGCCCTCGAAGGTGTGAAGCTCCTTGATCTTGGTCTTCTCCATGGTGCCGTCGCGGTGAGCTATGGTGACATTCATGCCCTCGCGGATGGTGCCGCGGTGCACACGGCCCACGGCGATGCGGCCGGTATAGTTGGAGTAGTCGAGCGTGGTGATGAGCACCTGCGGCGTGCCCTCCAGCACCTTGGGCGCGGGGATGGTCTTGATGATGGTGTCGAGCAGGTAGGTGATGTCGTTCGTGGGCTTCTTGTAATCCGGGCCCATCCAGCCCTGCTTGGCAGAGCCGTAGACCACGGGGAAGTCAAGCTGATCCTCTGTGGCATTGAGCGCGCACATCAGGTCGAAGGCCATCTCGTACACTTCCTCCGGGCGGCAGTTGGGCTTGTCCACCTTGTTGACCACCACGATGGGCTTGAGCCCTATCTTGAGCGCCTTCTCCAGCACAAAGCGTGTCTGGGGCATGGGGCCCTCGAAGGCGTCTATCAGCAGCAGGCATCCGTCGGCCATGTTGAGCACACGCTCCACCTCGCCGCCGAAGTCGCTGTGCCCCGGGGTGTCGATGATGTTGATCTTGACACCTTTGTAACGGATGGAGACGTTCTTGGAGAGGATAGTGATGCCGCGCTCGCGCTCCAGGTCGTTGCTGTCCAGTATCTGTGTGCCCGTCTCCTGATTGGCGCGGAAGATGTGGCCCGCCATGAGCATCTTGTCTACAAGGGTGGTCTTTCCGTGGTCTACGTGGGCAATAATTGCGATGTTACGTATGTCCTGCATTTATTTATATGTCTTTTTAATTCGCGCGCAAAGTTACTACTTTTCTCCAAAAGTAGCCCGCCCCGAAAGCAATCTTAGGCATATAGAATGGGTGAGGATGAGAAAATTGTACATTTTATTTGTCGTTTAAAGGGGAATGTTTAACTTTGCAGCCGCTAAGCGCGGGGTCCGCCCCGTCCGAGGCGTTTTAATAATCCATTAACTCAAGCTTTATGTATTTAGATCAAGCTAAAAAGAAAGAGATCTTTGGACAATACGGAAAGTCCAATACTGACACCGGCTCACCCGAGGCTCAGGTGGCATTATTCTCCTACCGTATTTCCCATTTGACGGAACACATGAAGGCCAACCGTAAAGATAATAACACTAAGAGGTCTTTGGTTCGCCTTGTAGGCAAGCGTCGCGCCCTGCTCAACTATCTTAAGGACCGCGACATCGAGCGCTATCGTGCCATAGTGAAAGCGCTCGGCCTGCGTAAGTAAGTCTCCCTCCGAGAGCTTCAGCAACAAACGGCCCCGCCGGACATTCCGGCGGGGCCGCTTTGTCTTTGGGCGCTATCGGCCGCCACGCCGCATAGGTGCGCGAAGAAATGCGCGATAATGGATATGCGCGAGAAATAACTGGGAGGGCAGCGGCCCTCAGCGGCCGTCCGCCGCGTTAGGAAGTGCGCGATGGAATGCGCGATATTAATTTCTCGTCGCATAACCGCACATTAGGCTTACCAATTCGCTCTTGGGCCGCGCTGCAGCGGCCCTCTCAGTTAGCGCCGCGCACAATGATCTTCTCGTCCGTATTCGCGGCGCCTCCAAAGCCTATTTTTGACACTTCGCAAATATCTGAAAATCAGTGCTCCCGGAAGGCCAAAATTACATTTGAGATGAGTAAAACTACCTCAAATGTATTTTCCCTCACCTCAAATGTAGTTTTTGAGTTGTGAGGAAAGTTTTTTTCGAAGTGTGGAAAAAGACCCCGTTTTTCGTATGCGAAGATACAATTACGGCGCCATAGACTGAGGATATATATTTGCGCGAGAAATAACTGGGAGGGCCGCTGCCCTCAGCGGCCGTCCGCCGCGTTAGGAAGTGCGCGATGGAATGCGCGATATTAATTTCTCGTCGCATAACCGCACATTAGGCTTACCGATTCGCTCTTGGGCCGCGCTGCAGCGGCCGCCAGCTGCCGCGAGTAAGTGCGAGACGTATCGCGCTATACTCACTTTTCGCCGCTTAGCCGCTCGTTAGGTTTTCCAACTCGCTCTTGGTCGCTGAGGGCAGCGGCCCTCCCAGTTAGCGCCGCGCACAACGATCTTTTCGCCCGTATTCACAGCGCCTCCAAAGCCTATTTTTGACCCTTTGCAACTATATGATTTTCAGTGCTCCCGAAAGGCCAAAATTACATTTGAGACGTTTTAGATTACCTCAAATGTAGTTTTACTCATGTCCTATGTGAGGTGTCCCGCATGCGGAAGGTTTTTTCGAATGTGTGCAAAGGGTGGTTACTGCATAATGAATGATTCGTGCTTCATTCATTATGGAAGGTACGCAAATATAGTGACCGGGGCAGGGGAGCGAAGACACAGTATACCTGACGGCCGCGGCGGCGAAGCTCCGGCTAATTCCCATTCTTCTCACTGCTCCGGTGCGCAATTCTGTGGGCCGCGTGCCATTTTCTCCGAAATAAATCATTTTTTAGAACACGAAAACGGGTCGTAATGACGCAATATTGAACAAAAATCGGGCGAAAACACTGTTAAACAGTTAGTTTTCTTTTGTCGTCCGCAATATTTATGCTACCTTTCGGGCAAAATAGGATGAAATTATCCAATTTAAGTGTACACATGTAGACTGCCGGCCGCACTCTGCAGGGCAGAATTGTCCTCAGAAAGGCGGCTACTGTCATGGACTGGCAGCAGGGCAGCGGCGGAATGACTTTGCAAATCACTATACCATATATTATGAATAAGAAAAGACTCACTATTACTCTCGCCGCGACGGCGCTCGCTCTGGCGCCCGCCATGGCGACCGACGTGTTCGTGTACGACACGGCGCACGCCCAGCCAGTGAATAGCCAGACCCACCTGAGGAGCATCGTGGTGCAGGACGGTTCGCTGCTCATCAACGGCGAAGACGGCAGTCAGCAGGAGGTGGCTGTCACGAACTTCAATTACTTCCGCTTCACGCGCAAGGACCAGATCGTCAACTCGATCGCCGACGTAAAAAGCCTCGGGCTGGATGTTACCTTCGACGGTAAGAGCGCCCGGGTGCTCGGCGCCGACAAGGTGACCCTCGTGGAGCTCTTCTCCTCCGACGGCAAGATGGTCGGGCGGCTCGTTCCGCGCTCTGCCGACTTTGTCTACGACCTCTCGGCCCTCGCGCCCGGCGTCTACATCATGAGGCTCCACACCGCCAAGGGTCAGGCCATTCGTAAAATCACCAGGAAATAGAAATCTCGCGATATGAACAGACTTTACCAACGCATATTATTGCTCCTGTCCGTAGTAATGACAGGGGTGTCGGGCATGTGGGCCGCCTCGCCCGACAAGATCACGCTCAATACCTCGTCGGCCTCCGGCATGACCGCGACCTACGTCAAGATGACCAATACCTATGTCATCTCGACGCGTAGCACGTCTCCCTATATTCTCTCCTCCGCCCTGACCTCCGATCTGGGCGGCGACAACATGGTGCTCGCCTTCCAGTACAAGAGTACGTCGGGCCTCAGCGAGCGTCCGCGCTTCTATCTGGGCACTACCTACACCTCGGAGACCTCCGTGCTGGGCCCCTCCATCGAGAGCACGACCGAATGGACCGACTACGCCGTCGACCTCACCGACCTGCGCACCAAGCTCCTGTGGGGCAGCACCGGTGACATCATGCGCATCGACTTCGGAGTCCATTCGCTGCGCAGCCTCCATATACGTAACATGGTCATCAGGCCGCGCACCATCGCCGAGAAGGACGCCGCCGGCGTCAAGGACCCGCCCAGACGCATGCTGCGCTTCTACAAGGACGGCGAGGTGATCAAGAAGCTCTCCATGGCCCGCGTGGACAGTGTGGCGCTCGACGGCGGCACCACATTCCGCGTCTACAACGCTGCTCACAAGCTCCAGTACCGTGTGGCCAAGAGCGCCGTCGACAGCCTGGGCTTCAGCGATTATGACAGCGACCCGGAGCTCATCACGGAGAAGAATGTGCACCAGATGACAGCCGCCTACGACGATGCCACGCAGGTCTACTCGTTCAATATCTCCGGCAGCGACCCGTTTATCTACAGCAAGAAACTCACCTCCACGCTTCCCGCCGACAGCTGCGTGCTTACCTTCGAATATCGCAGCAGCACCGGCATTGGCGGCGACCTCCAGATATTCTTCGCGCCCGATGTCAAGGAGACACGCTCCGTCAAGATGGGCGGCCTCGACAAGTCGAGCGTCTGGAAGACATTCTCCTATAACATCAAGCAGGAGCGCTCGGATTACAGCTGGGGCAAGGCCGGCGACTACATGCGCTTCGACCTCGGTTCGACCGCCGGCCAGGACCTCCAGATACGCGGCTTCAGGATCAGAGGCATGAACGCCGAAGAGCTCGCCGTGCAGAGGGCGAAGGACAGCGTCATCAATGCCAAGAAGGCCATGGCGGCGCGCATCAAGAGCTATCTTACGACCAATGTCTACCCGTGCAGCGTCGACTCGGTGGGCGTAAGCCAGTACTCCGTGACTGTCACCGGTACCATCGGCGGCGCCATTAACGAAAGCAACGCCTACTACCTCGTCGACGTGCCTCCGTTCAGCGACATCACCGAGACCAAGAAATTCTCCTACCTCCGCTATAAGATTTCCTCCAACAAGTTCAGCACCCGCCTGCCGCGCAAGGTGACCTACGACGGGACGAGCTACGACCGCGTGCTCTCGCGCTGGGCACTGGTAAAGGTGTTTGACAACGACTCCGACATCCTCGTGTCGCGCGCCCGCTACGCCGACACGGTACGCGCCATCAGCAAGCCCGCATTTATGCCGCTCAAGAGCAAGAAGGGCGTTGGCGCCGGCGACGACTCGTCCTACTTCTATCAGGACCTCGACTCGCTCGATCTGGGCAGCATCACGGTCAATCTTGACCTCTCCTGGATAATGCAGGAGGCTGACAACGGCAACTGCGATACGTACAACTATCTCGGCCGTACCTACTACATCGACCGCAACGCCCGCGCCTACTACGACAGGCACATGGAAGCGGCCTACAAGCGCGGCATCATCGTCTCGGCCATCGTCCTCATCCCCTCCGCATCCTATCTGCGCGATCCCGAGAACGAGGGCGGCTACTATTCGATGCCTAACATGACCACTTCGCTGGCTGTCAACAAGTATGCTGCGGCTCTCAACTATATGGCACAGCGTTACTGCGGTTCCGAACACGGCCGTATCAACCACTGGATAATGCACAACGAGGTCGACATGGCCAACTCGTGGACCAACATGGGATGGCAGCCCATCGAGAAATATGTGGACCGCTACGTCAAGTCGATGCGCCTCTGCTACAACATAGTGCGCCAGTACGATCAGAATGCGTTCGTGCTCGGTTCCTATTCGCACAGCTGGACAGAGGGCTCCGAGGGCAACATGTATACCACCAAGGAGATGATCGAGCTCGAGCAGGAATATTCCAACGCCGAGGGCGACTTCAAGTGGGGCATCGCTTATCACCCCTACCCGTACAACCTGCTCAAACCGGCCTTCTGGAAGGACGACGTCAAGCGCGCCACCTTCGACATGAATACGCCGTACGTCACCTTCCGCAACCCCGAGGTGATCAGCGCCTGGATCACGGATAAGGCTCACCTCTACAAGGGTCGCCAGAAGCGTATCCTCTTTTTCAGCGAGCAGGGTACCAACTCGCCCTCGTACAGCGCTACCGACCTCGCCCTTCAGGCTGCCGGAGCATGCTGGATGTGGAAGAAGATTCAGAAGCTCGACGGCGTGGACGCTATGCAGTGGCACAACTGGAAGGACAATCCGGCCGAGTTCGGCCTCCGCATCGGTCTGCGCGCCTTTGACGATGCGAGCGCAGGCGTCTCAAACTACGACATCAAGCCCTCTTATCGCGTATGGCAGGCTGCCGGCACCGACCGAGAGGACGAAGTGTTCAAGCCTTACCTCGACGTCATCGGCATCTCGAGCTGGGACAATCTCATCCAGCCTGTGACAAAATAGCGCACGCTCACCTTCCGGCCGCCGCCCGCACTGCGGCGCGCCCGGAAGCGCAGGAGCAACATTGAAGCGCATCTTGCGATACACATTATAAAATCCCCGCGGTCCATTCGGCTGCGGGGATTTTTATTGCTGCATGCGGGGATAATTTGGTGGCATATCAGAATTTTCTGGAATGCAACTTGGGATCTTCTTGCTGCATGTGGGAATAATCTTGTGGCATGCGGGATTGTTATGGTTGCATGCGGACGCATTATTGCTGCATGCGGACGCATTATTGCTGCATGCGGACGCATTTTAACTGCATGCGGGGCGCTTTTCCTTCGGTATCGTGTCCGCATTTATGGGCATTGGCCGCTGCGCAGACGGCAAATATATTAGTGCGAAGGATAATCGCCCCCGCGCGAAGTTCAATTAGGCCTGCGCCAAGAATAATCGCCTCCCTAAAACAGACAATCGTCCCCGCATAATTGACAATTGCCTCCGCTTAAAGGACAATCGCCTGAGCTTGCAGGGCAGACGCCCATGCGGTGAGGGCAAAAAAATTCCCGTGGTAACCTCCAGGGTAGCCACGGGAATCCTTAGTATGCTTTTATTGATTCTTGAGATCAGAGTTTCGGGCCTGCTGCTACGAGAGCCTTGCCAGCCTCGTTGCCTTCATACTTCTTGAAGTTCTTGATGAAGCGAGCTGCGAGGTCTTTAGCCTTCTCATCCCACTCGGAAGCGCTCTTGTATGTGTCGCGCGGGTCGAGGATAGCGGGATCTACGCCTTCGAGCTTCGTAGGAACGGTGAAGTTGAAGTAAGGAATGGTCTTCGTAGGAGCCTGATCGATGGAGTGGTCGAGGATAGCGTCGATGATGCCGCGGGTATCGCGGATGGAGATACGCTTGCCGGTACCGTTCCAGCCGGTGTTCACGAGGTATGCCTTAGCACCGCTCTTCTGCATGTGGCGTACGAGCTCCTCGGCATACTTGGTAGGATGCAGCTCGAGGAATGCCTGGCCGAAGCAAGCGGAGAATGTCGGCGTGGGCTCGGTGATGCCGCGCTCTGTGCCGGCCAGCTTGGCTGTGAAGCCGGAGAGGAAGTAGTATTTCGTCTGCTCCGGGGTCAGGATGGACACAGGAGGCAGAACGCCGAAGGCATCTGCGGAGAGGAAGATCACCTGCTTTGCGGCGGGACCCTCGGACTCGGGACGCTGTATGTTCTTGATGTGATAGATAGGATAGCTTACACGGGTGTTCTCCGTCACGCTCTTGTCTGCGAAGTCGATCTTGCCGTTCTTGTCAACGGTAACGTTCTCGAGCAGAGCGTCGCGGGTGATAGCGCCGTAGATGTCAGGCTCAGCCTCCTTGTCGAGGTTGATAACCTTGGCGTAGCAACCACCTTCGAGGTTGAACACGCCTTTGTCGTCCCATCCGTGCTCGTCGTCGCCGATCAGCTTACGCTTCGGGTCGGTGGACAGAGTGGTCTTGCCCGTACCGGAGAGGCCGAAGAAGATGGCGGTGTTCTCACCGTTCATATCGGTGTTGGCAGAGCAGTGCATGGAAGCGATGCCGCGAAGCGGGAGGAAGTAGTTCTGCATGGAGAACATACCCTTCTTCATCTCGCCGCCGTACCAGGTGTTGATGATCACCTGCTCCTTGGTGGTAACATTGAATACCACAGCGGTCTCAGAGTGCAGGCCGAGCTCCTTATAGTTCTCAACCTTAGCCTTGGAGGCGTTGTATACGATAAAGTCAGGCTCCTGCTCGAAGTCAGCCTCTGTCTTGGGACGGATGAACATGTTGGTCACGAAGTGAGCCTGCCATGCCACCTCCATGATGAAGCGTACCTTCATGCGGGTGTCGCGGTGTGTGCCGCAGAAGCCATCTACTACATAGAGCTTCTTGTTGGAAAGTTCCTTCTTGGCAATCTCCTTAACGGCTGCCCAGGTCTCCTTGGAAGCGCGGTGGTTGTCGTTGTGATATTCCTCGGAATCCCACCATACGGTATCGTGGGAAGTCTCGTCGTCTACGATGAATTTGTCCTTAGGTGAACGGCCGGTGTAAACGCCTGTCATTACGTTGATAGCGCCGAGCTCAGTCTCCTGACCTTTGTCATAACCTGTGAGGCCTTCCTTGGTCTCCTCGTTGAACAATACCTCGTAGGAGGGATTGTAAAGCACCTCTGCAGTACCGGTCTCTATACCGTAGCTGGCGAGAACTGTCTTATCAAACTTTGCCATTTCTTGTATGAGTTTTAGTATTGTATGATTTCTTTTTCTGAATGCTTTGTGAGCTGTTCGTTGGCTTTTTCCGTCCTCCTTGCCGCATGGTGGCGTGCACCGCGGCGCACAGAACTTTTTTATCCACACGCAAAGGTATGATTTTATATTTTACGCCCCGACTGCGGAACGTTATAAATTGCAACGAAATACCAATGCAACCTTAAAAATCTGACATAAAAAACAGGATGCTTTTGAATTGGAAAGCGAAGTTGGCAAGCGGGGCACGGAAGCCCCTCTTGTCAAAAATTTTCTTGCTATCAGTCGCAGGGACAGGTGCATTGCTCTCCGTGATGCTCCATCTCGAGCGTGGCGTGAGCGATGTCGTTGGCGGCAAGCACCTCGCGGATGGCGTGCTTCGCCTCGTCGATGTTCTCCGGGCGGTCTACCACGATGTGGGCCGTGAGCGCGTTCTCCTCGGTCGAGAGCGCCCAGATGTGCACATGGTGCAGGCTCTCCACATGGGGCACCTGGAGTATCTTCCGCTCTATCTCATCGGGGTCGATGTCCTCCGGAATGCCGTCGAGCGAGAGCCTGAGGCTGGCCGAGAGCAGATGCCAGGTGGAGGCGAGGATCACCACCACGATGATGAGCGAGATGATGGGGTCGATGATGTATATGCCGGTCAGCGAGATGATGACGCCCGCCACCACCACGCCGATGGACACCAGCGTGTCGGCCAGCATGTGCAGGAAGGCGCCCTGAGCGTTGAGGTCCTTGCCCTTCTTGAGGTGGAGCAGCCATGTGCTCAGGCCGTTGACCACGATGCCCGCGCCGGCAGTCCACGACACGGCCGCGCCGCTTACGGGTGAGGGGTCGGTAAACTTATGTATGCTCTCCACGATGATCATGCCCACGGCCACCAGCAGGATGATGGCGTTGAGCAGCGAGATGAGCACACTGGCTTTCTTGTAGCCGTAGGTGAAGCCCTTGCGCGGAGCGACGCGCGTGAGCATGAAGGCCACGAGGGCCAGCAGGAGCGAGAACACGTCGCTCAGGTTGTGGCCCGCATCGGAGAGCAGGCCGAGCGAATGGGCGTAGAATCCCACGCCCGCCTCGATGAGGACGAAGGCGAGGTTGAGAACAATGGTCAGAATGTAGATGCCGCTCAGCGATGTGAGCTTCTCCGAGGCCGCATGGTCGTGATGATGTGACATGATGTTAACGGGTTTTTTCTGTTTTGCGCTGCAAAGTTATGACTAATAGTTTGCAACACGGTTGCAAATATTCGCCTCGCCCGGAGATGCCGAAGCGAATTCCCCTCCGCCCGTGCTTCCCTCCGCCGTCCGCCTGTATGGAATGGCCGGTGCCCGCTTGGGGAATTTATAGCCTTACGGCAAATCCTCCCCGCCCGCTGCGATGCGCTTTTTCCTGCCTTCCGGAGCCCGCGCAATATATCCCGGGCGCACAGATCGTTTCCCGCGCTCACCGGAATGCATACAGGATGAATAATTCGCTTCAGCGGGAACACTGTTTCCGCACATTTGAAAAAGCGTTCCGCATGTGCGGATACTCACATAGGACCTGAGGGAAACTACATTTGAGATGTTTCAAAACGTCTCAAATGTAGTTTTGGCCTTCTTGGGGCGTTGAAAATCACGCATTTACAAAGGGAGGATTTTTGCCTTCCGGAGGGAGGACAGGAGGCGCATATAATATGCACGCTACCATTTGCGGACGACGATTTCCGCTCGTTCGCCGTCGTATTCTGCGGGGCAGTGGCCAGCGCGCGGCGGTGATTTGCCGAAGGCTGAATTCTCCTTTAAACGCAGATGGGGCAGGGCGCAGGAAAGCGGGCGATGGCGGTTTATTCCACCTCCTCTCTCACCTTCTCGCGGGCGGGCTTTTCGTCCGCAGCGGCGGGGCCGAGCAGCAGGTTGCTGAGCTGGAGCAGGATGTTGGATTTCCATTCCATGAGCATGCAGCGGAAGTCCTCGTCGCTCATGTTAAACCAGGCGGTGAACAGGTTGCGCGTGATGAAGGGGAACGCGATGCTGCCGTAGAAGACGGTGAACACCGTGTACATGGGCACACGCCTGAGCCTCCCCGCGTCCATCTCCGCGCGGAGAGCGTCGCGGATGACGGAGAAGAGGCGGTCGTAGTGCATCTCGCGGGCCGTGGCGAGGAGATGGTCCACATCGCGCTGTATCTCGGAGATGATGAAGCCCGGGATGGACGGATTCTCGAGGAAGCGGTCAAAGTATTCGTCGATGATCAGCGAGAGGCGCGTCATGAAGGGACGCTCGGAGGCGATGATCTCCTCCAGGCGCGGGCGCAGCGTCTCGACGATGGAGGCGAACACGGCGCGGAACATGACGTCCTTGTTGGCAAAGTAGTAGTGGAGCGTGGAGCGGTTGACACCGGCCTCCTGCGCGATGTCGCACATGGTCGTGTCGCGGAATCCCTTCTCGATAAACAGTCGGCGGGCTGCCTCGATCATCTGCAGCTCCTGCCGGCCGTATTTGTTCTCGTTCATGTCGCTCATGCCTTATTTCTGCTTGCCGATGTTGTCTATGAACAGCAGCAGGCGGTTGGTGATGTTGACATTGCTGACCGACGAGTCGAAGTCGAGCGAGAGGATATTCATCTGAGGATAGAGGGTCTTGATCTTCTTCTCGATGCCTTTCTCCACGATGTGATTGGCGATGCAGCCGAAGGGCTGGAGGCTGACCACATGGTTGATGCCCTCCTCAGCAAACGTGGCCATCTCGCCCGAGATGAGCCAGCCTTCGCCAAACTGTGCGCCGAGATTGATGATGCCCGAGGCCTTGCGTGCCTTGGCCATGATGTCGCCCATCGGTGTGTAGTAGGGGAACGCGGATGCGGCCTTGTTAAACTGGGCAATGCGGCCCGACACCTTGTGATAGAACCAGCGCAGTATCCACTGCGGCATATGGTCGCGCTGCAGCTTGTCCTCCTTCTTGGTGCGGCGGTTGACGAAGCTCTGCGTGAAGAACTCGGTGATCAGCGGCGGCACCACTTCCAGCCCCCTTGAGATGAGCCACTCCGTCACGTGCTTCTGGGCGTAGGGATTGAACTTGAGGAATATCTCGCCCACGATGCCCACCTTCTCCGTCTGTTTGTCGGTGCAGGCGGCGGCGAAGTCGAACGCAGCGTCCCTCACCAGATAGAGCAGGCCGTCGGGCTGATTGATGCTGATGAAGGTCTTGGCGCGGGTGAGGTACTCGTTTTTCAGGTGGTCGGCCAGGCCCTTCTCCTTCTCCCTCACGACGGTGGCGTAGTAGAGCTTGGCCAGGACATCGCTGAATATGAGCGTCGACAGGGCCACCGGCAGAAGTTTCCTCCACGGTATGCGGAAGCCCGGCTGGCTGTTCTGCATGTTGCTGGCCATGGTGAACGAGACGACGGGCGTGTCGAGAAATCCGTTGGAGATCATGGCGCGCTTGATGAGCGCGATATAATTGCTGGCGCGGCACTGTCCGCCCGTCTGAGTCATGGCGATGGCCACCTTGTGCGGGTCGTAGCGGCCGCTCTTGAGGGCCTTGATGATGTCGCCCACAATGAGCGTCGCGGGATAGCATACCTCGTTGTTGGAATATTTGAGTCCCTGCTCGTCGGATACCTCGTCGCTCAGCGGCAGATTCTCCACCTTGTAGCCGGCTATGGTCATGGCCGGCGGGATGAGCGGCGAGAGGAACGGCGTGAAGAACGGCACAAGCAGCGTGCGCTTCCTGTCCTCATCGGTGAAGGGCGGCGTGGTGACGAACTGCTCCTCCCTGCGCTGCTTCTCGTCGTGGCTTATCCTCAGGCTCTCGATGAGCGAGCGGACACGCAGTTTGATGGAGCCCACATTGTTGACATCGTCGATCTTGAGGAGTGTGAGATTTTTGTGGAAGCGGGCGAGCGTGGCGCGCACCTCTCCCGTGAGAAATGCGTCGGGACCGCAGCCAAACGAGGTGAGCTGCATGAGCTGCACATCATGGCTCTGTGCGCCCGCCCATTTGGCAGCGCGCAGGATACGATTGGGATAGGCCCACTGGGACAGGTAGAGCGTGTCGGTGAGAGGGATGTCCTGGTCGCGCACTATATCATCGGTAATGACTGATACGCCCAGACCGGCGGCCATCTCGCCCACGCGGTGCTGTATGAGGGGATCGGTGTGATAGGGACGCCCTGCGAGCATCACAATGAGGCGTTTCTCGCGGCGCGCCTGCTCCAGAATGCGGCGGTCCACGGCTACTATCCTGCGCTGATAGTCTGCGTAGGCTTCTTCGGCGGCTTTGAGAGCGCTCCTGACCTCTGCGTGGCTCACACCGAAGCGCGAGAGATAGGTCTCAAGCTGTCCGAGCAGCAGGCCGCGGTCCTTGAAACTGATGACAGGCGAGTCGAGAGGCACACGGGGCGTCTGCGCGCTGCTGATGACCTCGCTGTAGCCCGACACAATGGGGCAGTTGTAGCTGTTCTGCTCGCCCTTGCCCTTGCGCTCGAAGACAACGAACGGCATGAAGATCCTGTCGACGCCCTTCTGCTCCAGGTCGGCGATGTGGCTGTGTGCGAGCTTGGCGGGGAAGCATATGTTGTCGCTCATCACGCAGTGGGCGCTCTTCTCGTAGGACGAATAACTGCTTTCGCCCGAGAGCACCACCCTGATGCCGCACTTCTCAAAGAGCGTGAACCAGAAGGGATAGTCCTCGTAGATGCCCAGCGCGCGCGGGATGCCTATCGTGAGCCGCGGCTCCGCGACGGTGTCCTTGCGGTCGAAGAGCAGGCGATATTTCTCGATGTAGGCGTTCTCGCCCTTGCTCACCTTGGTGCCGCGGTTGGAGAAGATGCGCTCGCAGCGGTTGCCGCTGTAGTATTTCCGCCCTCCGGGGAAGAGGTAGTGGGTCACCAGGCAACTGTTCTCGCAGCCGTGGCAGCGTGTGCGGCGTGTGGTGTACTGCGCCTTGGAGAGCATCTCGTCGAGAGTGGTGTCGCTGCCGGCGCCCTTAGCGGCGGAGGCGGCGTAGAGCGCGCAGCCGGCGGCGCCCATGAGTTCCGGACAGCTGCTGCGGTAGACATGTGTGCCGGTGAGCTTCTCGAGAGCCCGCACGATGGAGTCGTTGCGCATCGTGCCGCCCTGCACCACGACGTGAGCCCCCAGTTCGTCGGCGCTCTTGAGCTGCAGCACTTTGTAGAGGCAGTTCTTGACCACGCTGTAGGACAGTCCGGCGGCTATGTCAGGCACGGTGGCTCCCTCGCGTAGCACCTGCTTGACCTTCGAGTTCATAAACACCGTGCAGCGCGTGCCCAGATCGCAGGGAGCCGCTGAGGTGCACGCCGCCCGCGAGAACGAGTCGATGTCGTAGGAGAGCGACTGGGCGAAGGTGCTGATAAACGAGCCGCAGCCCGATGAGCAGGCCTCGTTGATCTCGATGCGGTTGATCACACCGTCGCGCACGAAGATGGCCTTCATATCCTGGCCGCCGATGTCGAGGATGAAACTCACATCGGGTGCTATCCTCCGCGCGGCGAGATAGTGGGCGATGGTCTCTATGATGCCGTGGTCCAGTCCGAATGCCGCGCGGATGAGATCTTCGCCGTAGCCCGTGGAGCAGGAACCTATCACATGAAGGTCGGTGTGCTTCTCCAGGCAGAGGTCTCTCAAGCCGCGGATGCCTTTCTCCACAGTGCCGATGGGATCGCCGTCGTTGTAGTGATAATAGGAATAGAGCATGCGGCCCTCGGGCGTGAGCGCCACGACCTTGGTTGTAGTGCTGCCGGAGTCGATGCCGATGTATGCGTCCTGGCGTCCCTCATGGAGCTCTGCGCGTCCGAGGTCGCCGCCGCCGAGATGGCTGAGCCACTCGCGGTGCTCCTCGTCGCTGCTGAATATGGGCGGCAGACTGAGGTAGGAATGGGTCTTGAGGGTGAGGCTCTCCTTCGTGACAGCGGCCAGCTTGGAGGCTGTGAGCACTGTGCCCTCTGCGGCCAGTGCGGCGCCCCATGCGGGGATGATGCTGCCGTCGGGCGGGAGGATGATGTCGTCCTCGGAGAAATGGAGGTAGGAGCTGAAAGCCTTGCGGAGCTCGGAGAGGAATGTGAGCGGGCCGCCGCAGAAGATGACCGGCGCCGTGATCTCGCAGCCGTGGGCCAGCGTGGTGACCGTCTGCACCGCCACGGCGTGGAAGATCGACGCGGCGATGTCCTCGCGGGGTACATTCTTGGCTATCAGGTTCTGGATGTCGGTCTTGCAGAACACACCGCATCGCGAGGCCATCGGATAGATCTCCGTGCTGCGCGAGGCGAGCGTGTTGAGCTCGTCGTTGCTCACGTCGAGCAGTATGGCCATCTGGTCGATAAAGGCGCCCGTGCCGCCGGCGCAGTTGCCGTTCATGCGGAGGTCCGTCGCCTGGCCGTCGCGGAAGAACACCACCTTGGCGTCCTCGCCGCCGATGTCGATCATCGTCTTGATCCCGCGCGAAGAGCACTGCCGCACATAGTTGGCCGCGGCCACGACCTCCTGCACGAAGTGGAGCGAGCAGCGCTCGGCCACACCCATGCCCACACTGCCGGTGATGTTGATGCTCATGGGGTCGGCGCCGGCGATCTCCGAGAGACGCCCGATGAAGTGGGCCAGACAGTCGCGCACACGGGCCTGATGGCGCATGTAGTCCTTGTAGACCACCTCGCCGCGGGCGTCCAGCGCTACGATCTTGGCGGTGGTGGATCCGATATCTATTCCTACCCTTAATTGACTCATTGCTTTCTGATTCAGAAACCTGACACTTGTGTCAGTTTTGTGCAAAAGTAAGAATTTATTCTGTAAGATTATTCGCCTGATGTATAAAAAACAATATTTGCGGAGTAATGGAACATCGGCGTGGCAGGAGAGGACGCCATTGCGCGTTAAAGCTACGCGCCCTCTGCGGAGGCGCCGCGAATGCCCGTCCTCATTTATCCGCCTTCGTCCCGGATTGCCGCCGGCGTCCGCCGGTCGTCATCATGAGATGGGGGAAATGCATATTTTATGCGCTTCCCGCCCTCCCTCCGGAAGGCAAAAAACGGCCCTTTGTAAATGTATGATTTTCAGTGCCCCGCAAAGGGCAAAATTACATTTGAGACGTTTTGAACTACCTCAAATGTAATTCTCCTCAGGTCCTATGTGAGTATCCGCGCATGCGGAACGTTTTTTTCGACAAGTGGAAAAAGGGTTCGTTTTCGTATGGCGAAGATACAATGGCGGCGCCAGAGACTGAGGATATATATTTGAGCGAGAAATAACTGGGAGGGCCCCTGCCCTCAGGGGCCGTCCGCCGCATAAGTAAGTGCGCGAAGGAATGCATGATACTAATTTCTCGCCGCTTAACCGCACATTAGATTTTGAGGCTCGCTCTTGGCCGCTGAGGGCAGCGGCCCTCCCAGTTAGCGCCGCGCTTATTGATTATCCTTGCTCGCAATCGAGGCGTCTCCGGAGGCGGTTTCCCCGCCCTTTGTAAATATATGATTTTCAGTGCTCCGCAAAGGGTGAAACTACATTTGAGACGTTTTGAACTACCTCAAATGTAATTCTACTCAGGTCCTATGTGAGTATCCGCGCATGCGGAACACTTTTTCAGATGTGCGGAAAATGTGTTCTTGCGGAAGTGAATTATTCATCCGTATGCATTCCTGAGCGCGCCATAATGCTGGCTATTTCCCGCACCCCCTGGAGGAGCAGAATGATGTGCCGGGAAGATTCATTTCCGGGCCCCGGTGATCCTCCGGCGCGGGGAAGGGTGGCGCGGCGGAGCATTGCGTGAGCTTTTATATGGCCTCGCGCCGTTAAATAAAGTATAATTAGTATATTTGCAACAGTAAATAGTTTTTCGAAATGCCATGAGCGATATGCCGATGCCGGATATGCCATCCACTTTGTCCCACGCCGGGCGGGCTTCCTCCCGCCGGGTCGCGAAGGCGGGGCAGAGCGGGGCGGAATGAGGGCGCGGCAGACCGTCACCATAGTAACCTATATATTAATATGAATATGCTTGAGAAGATGGACGAGAGAATGAGCGGCGCGCTGAGGCGGGCTGCAGTGCTTGCGATGATGTTGCTCCTGCTGCCGCTGCCCGCGCTGATGGCGCAGAGCGGGGGCATCGAGGTGAACTTGTGGCCCGACGGGCTGCCCAACACCAACGGCCGCGACCTGACGCAGCCGTACTCCGACTCCACGCACAACTATCGCCCGCGCTTCAGGCTCTTCCTGCCCGACAAGGCCAAGGCCACCGGTCAGGCCGTGCTCTGCATCCCCGGCGGCGGTTACCACGACGTTTGCTCGGACATCGAGGGCTACAACTGGGTGCCTTACTTCCTGGACCACGGCATAGCCATCGCCGTGCTGACCTACCGTCTCCCCTACCAGTATCCCGCTGTGCCGGGGAGCGACGCCATGGAGGCCATGCGCATCCTGCGCCATAACGCCGCCAAGTGGGGCTTCTCGCCTGGTAAGATAGGCGTCATGGGGCACAGTGCCGGCGGCCATCTCGCCGCTACCGTCGCCACGCACGCCGTGGGCGACGCCCGCCCCGACTTCCAGATACTCTTCTACCCCGTCATCACGATGGAGAAGAGCTACACACAGCCCGACACCCACGACAACCTCATCGGCCCCGTGCCCAACGAGGAGGTGATGCACTATTACAGCCTCGAGCAGCAGGTGCGCCCCGGTCAGGCGCCCGCCATCATCTTCATCGCCGACGATGATGCGGTGGTCAACACCGCCAACGGGGTGAACTATTACCTGGCGCTCAACCGCGCCCACGTATCCGCTTCCCTCCACATCTGGCCCGAGGGTAATCACGGTTTCTCCTGCCGCGACTACTTCAAATCGCACGACGTGGAGATGCAGGAGCTCTTCTCCTGGCTCAAATCGATAAACAAATAAATCTCACAAAATAATCATGCGAAAGGTATTTTTCTCATTCCTCTTATTGTTCACGGCCCTCATGACGGCCGGATACGCACAGCAAAGCCCCATCAAGATCGATCTCTGGCCCGACGGCCTGCCCAACACCAACGGCCACGACCTCACACAGCCCTACGATATGAAGGGCAACTATAAGCCGCAGCTCACTGTCTACCTGCCCGACAAGGCGAAGGCCACCGGTCAGGCCATCCTCTGCATCCCCGGCGGCGGATACAGCGGCGTATGCTACGACACCGAGGGCTACAACTGGGTGCCCTACTTCCTGGACCACGGCATAGCTGTCGGTGTGCTCATCTACCGCCTGCCCTACGGTCACTCCGATGTGCCGGGCAGCGACGCCATGGAGGCCATGCGCATCATGCGCCACAACGCCGCCAAGTGGGGCTACTCGCCCGATAAGCTCGGTGTGATGGGCCACAGCGCCGGCGGACATCTCGCCGCAACCGTCGCCACCCACGCCACAGGCGATGCGCGCCCCAACTTCCAGATACTCCTCTATCCCGTCATCACGATGGATAAGAGCTACACCCACATGGGCACACACGATAACCTCATCGGCACCGATCCCGCCCCCGACATCGCTACCTATTACAGCCTCGAGTCGCAGGTGCGCCCGGGACAGTCGCCCGCCATCATCTTCATCGCAGACGACGACAAGATCGTGCCCACGCCCAACGGCGTAAACTATTACCTGGCGCTCAACCGCGCTCACGTGCCTGCTTCGCTGCACATCTGGCCCTCGGGCGACCACGGCTTCTCCTGCCACAAGACCTTCAAGTGGCACGACGAGGAGATGCAGGAGCTCTTCTCGTGGCTCAAGTCGATCAACAAATAGTTCGCACCGCCCGCCGCTCACACGGGAATGATTTCATAAAATCCGACGTCGCTCTCTGTGGGGCCGGAACAGATTTTTCGAACTAAGAAATTGATTCCGGTGTTTCCGCAGCGGGCTGCCGGGCGGATGGCGAAGGACATTATATATAATATGCGCAGGACAGGACAAATCACAGCGGTTTTGCTCATGGCGCTCTCCCTTGCCCTGCCGGCGGCGGGGCAGAGGACGTTCACCGTCGACCTCTGGCCGGACGGGCTGCCCGACACCAACGGCCGCGACCTCGTGAGGCCCTACGACATGAAGGACAACTACAAGCCGCGGCTCACTGTCTTCCTGCCCGACAGCACGAAGGCCAACGGTCAGGCCGTGCTCTGCATCCCGGGAGGCGGTTACACGACCGTCTGCTACAATGCTGAGGGCCCTGTCTGGGCGCCCTACTTCCTGAAGCGCGGCATAGCCATCGCCGTCCTCATCTACCGCCTGCCCAATGGCTACACCGCCGTGCCGGCCACCGACGCCATGGAGGCCATGCGCATCCTGCGCCGCAACGCCACGAAGTGGGGCTACTCGCCCCATAAGATAGGCATCATGGGACACAGCGCCGGCGGACATCTCGCCGCCACCGTCGCCACGCACGCCGTGGGAGACGCCCGGCCCGACTTTCAGATACTCCTCTATCCCGTCATCACGATGGGCGGCACCCACACGCGCTATAACCTCATCGGCAAAGATCCGCTCCCGGGCATCGCAGACTACTACAGCCTCGAGAAGCAGGTGCGCCCCGGGCAGGCGCCCGCCCTTATCCTCACGGCCGACGACGATGAACTGGTGCCTACCTCCAACGCGGTGGGTTACTATCTGGCGCTCAACCGTGCCCACGTGCCCGCTTCGCTGCACATCTGGCCCTCCGGCCGTCACGGCTTCTCCTGCCACAAGTCTTTCCCCTGGCATGACGAGGAGATCAGGGAGATATTCTCATGGCTGAAATCGATAAATCAATAACAATAGCAATATGTACAGAATAAAACACATGGCATCGGCTCTGCTGATAGCCCTTACCATCGCCCTGCCGCTCGCAGCGCAGGAGATATTTACCGTAGACGTTTGGCCGGACGGTTTCCCCAACACCAACGGCCGCGACCTCACCGAGCCTTACGACGCAAAGAGCGGCAACTTCAAGCCGCAGCTCTTCGCCTACCTCCCGCCTGCCTCCAAGGCTACCGGAAGGGCCGTCGTGTGCCTCCCCGGCGGCAGTTACCAGCACCTGGCTCTCGACACTGAAGGCCGCATGTGGGCGCCGTTTTTCAATGAGCGCGGCATAGCCCTCTTCGTCCTCACCTATCGCATGCCCAACGGCATCACCGCCGTGCCCGAGACCGACGCCATGGAGGCCATCCGCATCCTGCGCCGCAACGCCGCCAAGTGGCACCTCGACGTCCACAAGATCGGCATCATGGGCCACAGCGCCGGCGGCCATCTCTGCTCCACGGTAGCCACCCACTCCGTCGGCGACGCGCGCCCCGACTTCCAGATCCTCCTCTATCCGGTCATCTCGATGGACAAGAGCATCACCCACGCCCTCTCGCGCTCCAGCCTCCTCGGTCCCAACCCGACGCCGGAGGTGGAGAAGGCCTACAGCAATGAGCTTCAGGTGCGCGCCGGGCAGGCTCCCGCCATCATCTTCACCTGCAACGACGACGGCGCCGTGCCCCCCGAGAACAGTATCCGCTATTACCTCGCGCTCCAGAAGGCCGGTGTCGACGCGTCGCTCCATGTCTATCCCTCGGGCGGCCACGGCTTCGGCGTGACCGAGGGCTTCAAGTATCACAAGCAGATGCTCGAGGAGCTCGACGCCTGGCTTGCACATCTCAAATAAATCCCGCTCCGCCGCGCGATGATCCCTGACCTGCGGGCGATCGACGCTGTTTGATCTGAGATAAAGTTCCCTCGCCTCGTGCCCGTCCCTATTAAGAAGACGACGCAAATGAGGCTTACGCCAAATGCCTCCCTGTTCCGCCCCCGCGGCATGGGGAGGCATTCATATATATAATAGGTATCGGATGAGATAAGGCTTGCGCCGAATGTAGAGAGCGCGGGGATTATCCTTTGGGCCGCTTTGAATGCGGCCTGAATAAGAGCGGAAGAGAATAATACGCGCGGCTATAATTCGTCCGAAGCCCATCGCGCCTTATGTTCTCCCGGCTATCGTCGCCTGCGACGGATACAAGATTCTCATTTACGGAAGTTGTCGCCCTCCTGCGCAGCTGATATAAATTCGCCCTCCGAAAGCTCCGCCTTTTTCCGCATTTTGGAAAGGGCATTCCCCACATCACAAAAAACCTTCCGCATGTGCTGTTACTCACATAGGACATGAGTGAAATTACATTTGAGATGTTTTAAAACGTCTCAAATGTAATTTTGGCCTTCCGGGGACACTGATTTACAATACGTTGCAAAGGGTCAAAAACTGGCCTTTCCCGGGGCTGCCGGAGGCTGTGTTTTGCCCGTTCCTGCTATGCCTTTACAGCCATTTCGGGCGGCGGGGACTCATTTGCGAAGCATAAAGACTGCGGCGCGGCGGGGCATAAAAAATAGGCAGGAGAAGCGCGGGGGCTTCTCCTGTCTGCGTATTCTGATGCTTCGTCGCTCAGGCCGGGATCAGTGGTTGGTGATCACGGGCTTGTAGGTGAAGGCTTTGGCCTTGCCCTCGTCGATCGGAGTGTCGGCGTACCAGGCCGTGTGGCAGTCGTTGAACACCGTGAGAATCTTGTCGACCGTCGTGCTCTTGGAGGCCTCCCAGCGCGAGCAGATGACGGGGCGTCCGTAGCGGTAGGCCACGCTGTTGAGCCAGCCGAGCTGCGGCTCCTGCTGCTCGGAGCTGTAGGAGACGATGTCGCTCAGCCGCCAGCAGAGGTGGGCGAGGCTGATGTTGCCGTTGTAGTATTGCAGCTTGTTCCAGCCCGCCCATTCGTTGTAGTGGTCGAGCGACTCGATATAGTCGAAGTCGGCGTCGAAGCTGCTGGTCTTGACGGCGGGCGTCACGAAGACGGGGCGCTGGGGCGAGGCTTCACGCGCGGCGGCGAAGAGCTTCGGGATGAATGTTATCATGTTCGAGGCCGAGATGCCGCTGGAGAATGCGGGGCAGTTGTAGAGCTCCCAGGCGGCGATGCGCGGGTCGAGGTTGTAGGTCTTGATCATGTCGGTGACGTAGGCCGTGAGCGATGCCTGACTGAGGCGCGCGTAGCGGTCGGTGAGCAGTGTCGGGATGACGGTCATGCCGGCCTTCTGGGCGGAGTCGAGCAGCGCGTTGAAGTTGGCCATGAATGTCTCGCGCGAGGAGCGGTAGGTGGCGTAGTTGAGGCGCACCTCTACGCTGTTGTAGATGTTCTTGCCCATCTGGGCGGAGATGCCGATGATGGCCTCGGCGATCGAATTGTAGGAGAGGCCCTTGACGGGACCGTGGTTACACTGCGCCCAAGCCTTCCAGGAGGGCATCTGATGCGTGTCGCCGTCCTCGGTCAGGTTGAGCGGCCGCGGAGCGAAGGCGCTGACCTTAGTGGGCAGGTAGGTGGACGTGAAGAAGTTGACGTGGTAGTCGGCAAACTCGTCCTGCACCTTGGGCGTGCTGAGGCAGAACAGCGGGCGCTGGTAGGCGGAGAAGATGGTCTGCAGCTCCGTGGCGCTGATGTCCGTCTGGTCGTCGATGGAGTAGGCCGTGACATCGCTCAGCTGCCAGAGGTAATTGGCGAAGTCGGTAGCCGTCGAGTCGGCGCTCTGAGAGGCGGAGATCTTAGGCATGGCGAACATGGGCTGGCAGGGGAACGCGTAGCGCGTGTAGGCAAAGAGGTTGGAGAATGTCGCGCGGAATCCGGCCGGTTCGGCACCTGTCTGCTGGAATACGCACCAGCCCTCGATGCGGCTGTCGTTGTAGAATTTCAGAATCACATTGTAGGCGTACTGCCGGAGGTTGTTGATGCTGTTGCTGAGCTCGTCGCTCGAGATAAGTATCGGCAGGAGCTTCATCCCGGCGTTGTTGGCGAGCTTGGCGAGCGAGCTCAGATTGCTGTAGAATGAGGTACTGTTGTTCTTATAGTCGTTGTAGTTGAGCTTCACGGCGAGGCAGTTGTACACACCGTCGGAGCCGTGGGCGGAGAGGAAGGAGAGCGCGTCGCTGCGCGAGGCGGCGATGTATCCCTTGACGGGCGAATCGTTCATCCACTTCCATGCGCGGCGTTTGGTCCAGCGCTCCGTCTCCTCGGCGGGAGGAATCACCTGCTCGTCGCCGTTCTGGAATTTGAAATTCTTGATGTAGCTCAGTTCGCGCTCATCCACGGGGTCGCCGCCCGCAAAGAGCAGGTTGTGGAACATGGGCTCGAAGGCGTACCAGGTGGAGGTGTTCCACACCACGTCCCAGTTGGCGTCGCAGGAGTAGAGGCCCCAGGTGTAGAAGCCCATCTTGTATTTGGCAAACTGCCTCAGGGACACGGCCACGCCCGAGCCGTTGGGGCGGCGGAGCGCTTCGGTGCAGATGATAGGCTTTTTGTTGACCTTCTTGTAGCGGTTGATGATGTATTGGGTCTCTCCTTCGTGAGCCGCCTGCATGGAATAGTCGTGGAAGTTGTGCAGGTCCATCTCGGCCTCGGCTGCGCGGCGGTAGGCGGTGTACTGGTTCTCGCCGGCCGTGGCTGCGTCCCAGAGGATGGAGGACGTGATGGGCTGCGTGCAGCCTGCCTCGCGGCACCAGCGGGCTATGATCCTTATCCACTTCATTATGGGCTCACAGTTTTTGCCGCTGTATGCCGGCTCATTCCAGATGTCCCAGAAGAGGATGCGTTTGTCGCCGCGGAAGCGCGTGATGATGCTCTTCACCTGATTCATCATGCTGATAGAGTCGGAGGCGCTGGTGGGCACGTGCGAGAACCCGAACACGGGAGCCAGCGTCATGCCGTTCTTGTCGCACATCGAAGCCCAGTACTCCACGCTGCTGGCATAGTCGCTGCCTCCGAAGGGCCATATGCGCACGCTGTTGAAGCCTATCTGCGCTGCGCGCGCCACGGCATCGTCGTAGCTCATCGCTTCGCAGGGCCTCTCGGGATGGTTGATGCCGATGATCGGCGCGTGAGCGTCAAACCAGCTCTGCGCCTGGGCGTCGCTCCACACCGGACGCTCGTTGGGGAATTTGGTAGACTGCGAAGCCAGGACTATGCGCTTCTCCTGAGCTCCTGCCTGCCATATCGTAGCGACCGCACACAGAGCTGCCGCCAATATATACTTTGCCTTCATCTTAGTGTTTTATTATTTCCTTCTTACCGTCTATTATATATATGCCGTCGGGGAGCGTGGGGCGGAGTTTGTCCATTTCCCCGCTGTCGCCGAGCCTTATGCCGTCGGCAGTGTAGATGCCGCGGACGCCGGCGGCGCTTCTGCCGGAAGCGTTAGTGCGGACCTCGCCGATGGAGTTGATGATAGTCTCTTCGCTCGAGAAGGGCAGCACGGGCAGTTCGTTCGGCCCGTAGAGATTGCCCATCGGGCAGTCGGCCCAGTCGTAGTAGACGCTCCTTACGCGTGCCATACTGGTCGTGGTGACCTCGATGACCGAGTCGCTAACCTGTGTGGCCTGACCTACATAGTATTTGTTCGACCACGTCTTGTCTCTCAGCACAAATCCTATGGGCACGGAGTCGTTTTTGATATGTATCGGACCGTTGAAAGTGATGACAGCCTTCTTGTAGCCCAGTTGGAAGTCGATGGGGACAGGCGCTTCGGCCACCACATTACGGCCGTAGGTGTGACGGAGAGCCACAAGCGCCAGGCGGCGTGCGGCCTCCTGCTTATTCTTGGGGTGAATGTCGGAGGGGTCTCCTATGTCGACACACGTAGCCATGCCTGTGCCCGGCATCTTGAGCGTCTCAAGCTGCGATTGCCGCGTCTTGGCCCACCACGAGCTCATCTGCATGTCCTTGGGCTCATAGTAGCCGGCGAGCTGCATGTAGTAGAACGGGAAATCGTACCCCCAGTCCTGCCGCCACGACGATATGAGCGTGTCCATGAGCTGTGTGTAGAAATTGCTGCCCGCATTGGCCTCGCCCTGATACCATATCGCGCCGCGTATCGGGTAGCCCTTGAGCGGGTGAAGCATCGTGTTGTAGAGCAGGGTGGGCACTTGCTGCTCGCCGATATTATCGCCGGCCGCACGAATCTTGGTGAGGTCAAATCCGTAGCCTTCGTAGGTGTCGAGCTGGGACTTGAGCGCCGGTATCTGGCGCGCCTTCTCGAGACTGATCCACGCCTGGGCGTTCGCGCCGCCGTAGCAGCATTCTATGAGCCCCACCGGCACCCGCAGCGAGTCGTACAGCATCCTGCCGTACAGGTAGGCCAGCGCGGAGAAGTCTTTCACCGACGAGGAGGAGCACTTTGTCCAGCTGAAGTCCAGCTGCTCCTCGTCGGAGGGCTTGGGGCGGTTGGCCGTACGCTTGACCCTGAGCAGTTTGATATCGGGATAGCTTTCGGCCGTGGCCTTCTCCTGCTCGGCGTTCTTCATTCCCCAGCCCGTCACGGCCATCTCCATGTTCGACTGCCCCGAGCAGAGCCATACCTCGCCCACGTAGACGGGCGAGAGCGTGATGTGGTGGGAGAAGCGGAGCGGTGTGCCGTCGCGCATGATCATCTCGTAGAGGTCTATCTTGCAGGGCTCCATCTTGGCGGCGGGCGTGGTCACTTCGATGGCGAATGTGCTGTCCTCCCCGATAGCCTGATCGATGCGCTTCTTGTCCCAGCTGCATATCACCCTCACGCTGCGTCCCGGGACACCCTTGCCGTGCAGGACAAACCGCGTATTCTGCTGCAACACCATATTGTTTGCGTAGTAGGCGGGCAGCTTCAGTGTGCCGCGCATGCTCTGAGGCACAGTCACGGCGATCAGAAATAATGTGAGGAGAATGATTTCGGGGCGTATCCGTTTCATAGCGAAGGGCTATTTTACAAGAGTCTTGAATGAGACGCCTTTGGCGTTGATGAAGTAGACGCCGGGCTGCAGCTGGCTGTCCGTCGGCATGCGCAAGCCTTCGTCGTTGTAGATGGAGTAGGAGTCGGCGCCGTATACCTTGATGCGGCGGTCTACAACCTCTATCCTGACGTTGGCGTTCCGGAGTATCTGTTTGATCGACACGGCCTGATCCTTGGCGTCGTATATCTTCCACGCCCACACGGTGTTGGCTATGCCGTAGCGGTTGAACACGGGTTTTGTGCCGGCGCTGTCGGCGGCGTAGAAATAGCGTGTGTCATTGCCGTCGTTGTATACGATGGCCACCTGGTCCTCACCCACGTCCACTATCTGCAGCGGGTCCAGATTGATGCGCGATCCCGACACGCTGGCGGCGCAGATGTCATCGTGCCAGTCGCCCACGGGACTGATGTACTTGCGCGAACTGCGGCTGCGGAAGTAGTAGCAGCCTGTCGTGTCGTTGGCCTTGGCTATCAGGCTCCACTGCTGCTTGAGGCTGTTCATGTCTATGGGTTCCAGAGTGAATTTGTAGCCCGTCGTGCCGGCCTTGGCCGTGTTGTCCGTCAGACAGATGCGCGAATACTCGGGCGCGGCGTTGACGATGCGGTAATATATGTTTGTTCCGGTGGAGTCGGTCGAGGGGAAAGTCGTTGTCTGGGCCGAAGCCGTGCACAGGAGGGTCAGTGTGCATAAAATGGTGAGCAAGGTCTTTTTCATGATGCAATAGATGCTTTGTGGCAAAGTTACCAATTACTTTTCATTTTCTATGCTTTTGCTCACATTTAATTTGTTAAAGTATAGAATGATGCGCTGTTTTGCCATTATCCGGGCCATCAAATGAGTCTTTTTCGCGCTCGAGATTGTTAATGTTGTTTTGCCGCCCGGCCGTTGCAGTGCGGCCCGCTTTGCCGCCGTAAGAGTGTGCGCAAGGAATATGCGATACTAATTTCCCGCCGCTTAATCGCAAATTAGATTTTCAGGCTCGCTCTTGGCCGCTGAGGGCAGCGGTCCTCCCAGTTAGCGCCGCGCTCATCAATTCTCCTCGCCCCCATTCGCGGCGCCTCCAGAGGCGATTTTTCACCCTTTGCAACTATATGATTTTCAGTGCTCCGCAGAGGGCCAAAACTACATTTGAGATGTTTTAAATTATCTCAAACATATTTTCCCTCATCTCAAATGTAGTTTTTGAGTTGTGCGGAAAGTTTTTTACGGAGAGAGGAATGGCCTTTTCGACAATTGGAAAAAGCATGCGATTTTCGAATGGCGAAATTATAATAGCGAAGCTGGAGTGCGAGGACATGCATAAATGGAAAACTTGTTCCGTATACGCGAGAAATAGCTGGGAGGGCCCCTGCCCTCAGGGGCCTCCAGCCGCCGCATAAGAGCGTGCGAATGAATGAGCGCTACGCCTCTCCGCCTTTCGTGGGTCCTTTACTATACGCCAAATTAGGTCGCGCTTTACCATTATTGGGCCTGCGGCCGCTGAGGGCAGCGGCCCTCCCAGCTAAAGCCGCTCACAACAATCTCTCTGCCCGTACTCACGACTCATCCGGAGGCAATTTTTGGTCCTTTGCAACGCATTGTAAATCAGTATTTCCAAAAGGCTGAAACTACATTTGAGACGTTTTGAAACATCTCAAATGTAGTTTTCCTCGTGTCCTATGTGAGTAGCCACGCATGCGGAAGCGTTTTTCGTATGTGCGCAAATGGGCCTCCCGAGATGCGGATATTCATCAACTATTCACTTTCCATGCATTACGCTACGGTGTAATCCGCCCCCGGAAACGCCCCCAAAGTCGCCTTTGTATATCGCTGTAAATCAGTGCCCGCGGAAGGCTGAAACTACATTTGAGACGTTTTGAAACATCTCAAATGCAGTTTTCCTCGTGTCCTATGTGAGTAGCCACGCATGCGGGAGCATTTTTCATATGTGCGCAAACGGGCCTCCCGAGATGCGGATATTCATCAACTATTCACTTTCTATGCATTCCGCTACGGTATAATCCGCCCCCGGAAACGCCCCGAAAATCGCCTTTGTATATCGCTGTAAATCAGTGCCCGCGGAAGGGCGAAACTACATTTGAGACGTTTTGAAACATCTCAAATGTAGTTTTCCTCATGTCCTATGTGAGTAGCCACGCATGCGGAAGCGTTTTTCGTATGTGCGCAAACGGCATTTATCACGAGATGAATAATTCATCTTTCGGGCGTGCAGCAAACCGGAATACTGTAAGCGGGGAGGGAAGTGAAGATTTATCCGGTCGCGCGAGGGCAGCGGGCGGTGTTTCGGCCTGTCAGCGTCGCCGTGCAGCCGCGCGGCCATTCGCGCGTGGGCGCAAAAAAACGCGGAAGATAACCGGAAGACACCGGCGGGCGATGTAGGCGGCCATTCGCGCGTGGGCGCAAAAAAAAACGCAGCCGTACGCTTCGATGCGTACGGCTGCGCCGTGTATCGTGTGGCGCGCTGGGAGCGAAGGAGCATTTGCCGTAAGGCTATTCTCCTTATGCCGCTTCAGCCTGCCCTGAGAGTGCTGCTTAATCAGAACAGCTTGGAGGGGTATACGCCGGCGTCCACGAGGCTCTTGATCTTGGCCACGGTGTCGGGGCGGTCCTGCGGATAGGTCACGCCGAACCACTTGCTCGTCGTGTCGAGCACCTCTACGGTAGCCGTGTGGTCCTTGATGAGCTTGTCCACCATGAGCGGGATAAAGAATTCGCTCTTGAGATTGCTCATGTTCTTCGGGTCGGAGAGGAACGTCTTGAAGTACTCATCGCTGTAGGCGAAGTAGTCGGGCGTGAAGCCCCAGAAGTTCATGCTCACAGGGGTCTTGTCGTCGATGGATACCCATTTGCCGTCCTCGTCGAGGTACTGGACCACGCCGTCGTGGCGCTCTATCTTGGTGCGCTCCACAACGCCCTGAAGCAGATGGTTGGCGTCGGTCTGGCAAACACCGCGGCTCACTGTGCCGCTCTCGCTGAGCGTATTGCCCACGCGGAAGCCTACCATGGCGTACTTGTTCTTCGAGCCCTCGGGCAGCGAGGAGAGGAACTTGCCCATCACCTCAAATGTGTCGCGGCCGTAGAAGTCATCGCAGTTGACGATACCGAACGGCTCGTGGATCACATTCTCGCCCATCATCAGGGCGTGGTTGGTGCCCCAGGGTTTTGTCCTGCCTTCGGGCACCTTGAAGCCCTCGGGAATGGCGTCGAGCGACTGGAAGACCACCTCGCAGGGGATGTGGCCCTCATACTTGGAGATGATCTTCTCGCGGAAGTCCTTCTCAAAGTCTTTGCGGATCACAAATACCAGTTTGCCGAATCCGGCGTGGATGGCGTCGTAGATGGAATAGTCCATGATGGTCTCTCCGTTGGGGCCCAGTCCGTCGAGTTGCTTGAGGCCTCCGTAACGGCTGCCCATGCCGGCAGCTAAAAGGAATAATGTAGGTTTCATTACGCTAATATATTATTTATTGATAAGAAAGTGTCTCATCCGCGGGCAGGAGGGCGTAACGGCGTCGCTGTCCTTTCGGAGTGTAAATTTACGGCTTTCCCGTGATATGCAGCGCGATTGCGCTTGATTTTTTGTCATAATGCGCAGCAGGCCTTGCCGGAATGCGGTAATATGGAGCGGAATGGTGAGGAATGAGGCGGAATAGCAGGGCGCGGAGCGGAATTGTCGCGGCGTGCGGTGGAAATGCTGATGAATGGCTCTGGAATGCTGCGGCGTGCGGAGGGAGTGCCGCGGCATGCGACGGAAATGCCGCGGCATGTGCGGCGGAAAAAATAATCCGCGCCTTTCTCCCGGCGGGGAAAGGGGCGCGGATTAATGTGCTGCAAGAGGTGAGCGGCTTACTGCTTCTCGGCTTCGTTGATGAGCTTCATGGTGTCTTGAGCTATGAGCAGCTCCTCGTCGGTGCAGATAACGGCCACCTTTACCTTGCTCTCGGGGGTGGAGATAACGCTGTCGGTGCCGAAGACGAGGTCGTTGACATGCTGGTCCAGCTCTATGCCGAGCCCCTCGAGGCCCTTGAGAGCGTCGCGGCGCACGGAGTGCTGGTGCTCGCCCACGCCGGCGGTGAAGATGATGCCGTCCAGGCCGCCCATGGCGAAGGTGAAGGCGCCGATGTACTTGCGGATGCTGTAGGAGTAGGTATTGCGGGCCAGCAGGGCGCGGCGGTTGCCCGAGTGGACGGCGTCGTCCAGTTCGCGCATATCGCTCGATACGCCCGAGATGCCCAGCACACCGCTCTTCTTGTTGATGAGCTCAGACATCTGCTGCACATTGAGCCCCATGTGCTCCATGAGGAAGAGGATCGCCATCGGGTCGACGTCGCCGCAGCGTGTGCCCATCACCAGGCCGGCCAGCGGCGTGAGGCCCATGGAGGTGTCTATCACCTTGCCGTTCTTGACGGCCGTCACGGAGGCGCCGTTGCCTATGTGGCATATCAGAAGTTTCTTCTCGTTGATATCCCAGCCCAGAAACTCGCACGCTCTGTGGGATACGTACCTTACGCTCGTGCCGTGGAAGCCGTAGCGGCGCAGCTTGTAGGTCTCGCAAATCTCGTAGGGCAGGGCGTAGGTGTAGGCGTAGTCGGGCATCGTCTGGTGGAAGGCCGTGTCGAACACGAATACCTGCTTGATGTTGGGCAGCACCTTCTTGATGGCCTCGTAGCCCTTGAGGTGAGCGGGGTTGTGGAGCGGAGCGAGCTCGCTGTACTGCTTCCACTCCTCCAGGATCTCGGGAGTAACGATAACGCTGTGTGTGAAGCGGCCGCCGTGCACTATGCGATGGCCTACGGCGTCTATCTCCTCCAGCGACTTGATGGCGCCGTGCTCGGGGTCCGTGAGCTGTTTGAGGATAAAGGCGATGCCTTCTTCGTGATTGTTGATAATCACTTTGATCTTCTTGCTGAACCCGTCTCCGTGCTTTACCTTGAGAAATGAGGTGTCGAGACCTATCTTCTCCATGCCGCCCGAGGCGAGCACCTTGAGGCAGGACATGTCGTAGAGCTTGTACTTGATAGAGGAGCTTCCGCAGTTGATAACGAGAATATTCATTTGGCTCTTGTTGTATTATTATAAGCTTGTTGTTATTTTTCCAGTTCTTTTGCCTTGATAGCCTGATTGGAGGTAATAGCAATCATCTTGTAGACATCGTCCACACAGCAGCCGCGGCTCAGGTCGTTGACGGGGCGTGCTATGCCCTGGAGGATCGGGCCTATGGCCTGCGCGCCTCCCAGACGCTCCACGAGTTTGTAGCCTATGTTTCCCACCTCGAGATTGGGGGCTATGAGGACGTCGGCGTGGCCTGCGACAGGAGAGCCCGGGGCTTTCTTCTCGCCCACAGAGGGCACGAGGGCTGCGTCAGCCTGCAGTTCGCCGTCGATATTGAGCTCCGGCGCCATCTCGTGGGCCAGACGTGTAGCTTCCTTCACCTTGTCCACCCTCTCGTGGCTTGCGCTTCCCTTGGTCGAGAAACTGAGCATGGCCACCCTTGGGTTGTCAAATCCGGCAATGGCCTCGGCGGTGCGGGCCGTGCAGACGGCTATCTGCGCCAGCTGTGCGGCGTCGGGCTCGGGCATTACGGCGATGTCGCCCATCACCACTACGCCGTCGCGGCCGTACTGACGCTCATGGGTGAGCAGCAGCATGGCTCCCGACACACACGTGATGCCCGGCGCAGTCTTGATAATCTGCAGCGCGGGGCGGAGCACATTGCCCGTAGTATTGCGTGCGCCGGCCAGCTGCCCGTCGGCGCCGCCCGTCTTGATGATCATGCAGCCCAGATAGAGCGGATCCTTGACCAGTTCGCGGGCCTGCTCCATCGTCATGCCTTTCTTCTTGCGCAGCTCGCACAGCAGTGCGGCATATTCCTCTGCTTTCGGATTGTCGAGAGGATTGATGATTGTGGCCTGAGAGATGTGTTCCAGTCCCAGCTTTCCCGCCATGAAATGTATCTCGGCAGGGTCACCGATGAGTATTATCTCGGCCATCTTCTCTGCCAGCGCCTTGTCGGCGGCGCGGAGTGTGCGCTCTTCCGTTGCCTCCGGCAGCACGATGCGCTGCGGATTGGCCTTTGCCTTGCTTATCAGATTACCGATAATGTCCATATCAGAATAGATTTATATTAGATATTTTTTCCGCGTGCAAAGATAGTGATAAATCTCCTCCTACAGCCCCTGCGCCTGAATTTTATTTATCACCATTATCCTGACCTCCGTCCCCCTGCATGCACCTTAGCGGCGGGCTATGCCGGTGCGGATGGGCCCTTTTTGCTATCTTTGCAGCAGTTTAGGATATACATATTATTATGAAATACGATTTTTCGACGCCCATCGACCGCCGCCGGACAGACAGCGAGGCCATCGTGGGCATGCAGCGCGCCATGGGGCGCACAGACCTCATCCCCCTCTGGATAGCCGACATGGACTTCGCCACGCCGCCCTTTGTCATGCGCGTCGTGGAGCGCCGCCTCCGCCAGCAGATACTCGGCTACACTTGCTCCTATCCCTCCTACTACCGCGCCATCGCCGGATGGTGCGAGCGCCGCTACGGATTTCACATCAACGAGAGCGACATCCACTTCGTGCCCGGCATTGTGCCCGCCATCTGCTTCGCCGAGAACTGCCTCACGCAGCCCGGCGACAAGGTCATGACGCTCACGCCCGTCTACCATCCCTTCCGCCACGTCACCGAGGCCTCGGGCCGTATCGACGTCCAGGTGCCCCTCATCGTGCGCGACGGACGATTCTACATGGACTACGACGCCATAGACCGCCAGTTAGCCGACTGCCGCCTGCTCCTGCTCTGCAATCCCCATAACCCCGGCGGCACAAGCTGGACTCAGGACGAGATAGTGCGCATCGTGAAGCTCTGCCGCAAGCACAACGTGATTATCGTGAGCGACGAGATCCACGCCGACCTCACCTACGCGCCCCACAAGCACGTGCCCACCGCCATGTCGTGCCCCGAGGCCCGCGACATCACCCTCACCTTCATGGCGCCCACCAAGGTGTTCAACTTCCCCGGCCTCATCGCCTCGCACGTCATCGCTACGGGCGACGAGCTGCGCCGCCGCTTCTTCGACTACCTCGACGGCAACGACATCGGCAACGGCAGCGTCTTCGCCTACGACGCCGTGGAGGCCTGCTACAGCGATGAGGGCGAGGAGTGGCTCTCGCAGCTCACCGCCTACATCAGCGCCAACATCGACTATGTCATCTCCTTCCTCGCCGACCATTGCCCCGGCATCCGCCCCATGCGTCCCGAGGCCTCGTTCCTCATCTTCCTCGACCATAGCAGCATGCACTTCCCTTCGCAGGAGGCGCTGACCGACTTCTACATCAACGGCGCGGGGCTCTACCTCAACGACGGCACCATCTTCGGCCCCACCGGCCGCAACTTCATGCGCCTCAATGTGGGCATGCCGCGCTGCATCCTCGAGCAGGCCATGAGTCAGCTCGCCGCTGCCTATGACCGCCTTCCCGCCGAGGTGAAACCGTAAAGGACAGATATTTTTAAGGAAAATTCCTCCCGCTCCCGGGAGCATATACAGGGCATGCAATCCGATCGCAGACGTTGTGGTCCGGATTGCATGCCTTCTATGTTTATTCCCAGCGCTCAGGAATCTGTATTACAACTTATAAGTAAAAAAGCGCTCTGTACGGTGGCGAAAAAAGTTAATTTGCCCTCAAAAACTTACATATCAGAGTTTTTGCTATTCGCCTACCGGATTTTTGACTAATTCTGTAGCCGGTTATATACGAGCCACAATATGGGATTATGGACCTTGACGGCACTCTGCAATTCCTGAAAAGAAAAGGGCAGAAACTATCTGATAGTTTCCTTAGTAATTTGAGATATGAGCTGTTATAATATTTTATTGCGCTCCTTCCGCCTGCTGGCCGCGAAGAGGCGATTTCACCTGACTCATGCCATTGTCATGAGCATCATGTTGTTTGCGCCTGTCGGTATCTACGCCGACGATATTCCTGTAGACGAGGCGCATTTCCCCGACGCCAATTTCAGAGCGTTTGTCAAAGCCAATACTGCCAACGGCGATGATGTACTGACAGAAGCAGAAGCTGCTAAGATTACCACCTTCGGCAACGGGCTGAAGGGGTTGCGCATCACGGACCTTACGGGCCTGAAGTATTTCTCCAATCTTACTACCCTCTACTGTCAGGACAACTCAGGCCTCACGTCCATCGACCTGAGCGGGAACACAAAGCTTCAGGAGCTCAACATTACGGGCTGCAAAGTCACCTCGCTCGACTTCTCCAATAACCCGGACATGCGTGGTATCAACTGCGCGCAGATGCATTCGCTGACCAGCATCAACCTGAGCAATTGCAGCAAGCTGAGATACGTCACTGTGGCGGACAACCTGCTCACGGAGCTGGATGTGACCCATTGTCCCGAGCTTACATTCCTGTCGTGCTACGGCAACAAGTTGCCAAAAATAGACTTGTCGCAAAATACGGCGCTCGATACGCTTATGGCCTTTAATAACAAAAGTCTCACAAGCATTGATGTGTCGAAAAACACCGAATTGCTCTATCTATCAGTGTACGGTAATAATATGACATCGGTGGACGTCAGCATGCTTCCTAAGCTTAAGGTTTTTTACTGCTTCAGCAATAAGCTGCCCTCCGTCGACGTGACCAAGAACACGGAGCTGGTGGACTTCTGCTGCTATGGCAATAAACTGACTTCCCTCGATGTGACCAATAACACCAAGCTTCAGAACTTGCTTTGCTTCACCAATCAGCTCACCTCCCTCGATGTGAGCCAGAACACCGCTCTGACAGGCCTGTCGTGCTACGACAATAAGCTGACCACGCTCGATCTGAGCAACAACTCCGCTATGACACACTTAGATTGCCACAGCAACAGGTTGACCTCCCTGACTCTTCATCCCAACCATGCTACCCAAATGCTTTTCGTCAGCGTGTATGATAACGCTCTTGCATTTTTAGACCTGAGCAGCTTCACAAAACTTGTGGAAAACTATCACAATACGTCCTTTCAGAATGCCGGTGTGGTGGGGCAGAAGCGCAGCATGGCGCTCTACACCGACGGGACGGATGCCTACATGAAGGTTGCGGCGGGTATCGATGCGGCCAAAATAAGCGAGGCCAAGATTAATATTTCCGGTGTAAGCTCTGACGTCACCCTCTCTGTAGGAGAAGAGACAGCCGACGGCCTCGTTCCGCTCCAGTTCAGCAACGGCAGCGTGCGCAAGCGCCTCTTTGAATGGAACGGCACAACAGCCAAGCCGATTACCATAACATACAAATACAGCACGGGCTTATCGCTGGCCAATATGGACGTCATGGACGTCACGGACACGATAGAATGCTACCTGTTGCCGATGTCGCAGGAGTACGGTTCAGTCTGTCTGCCCTATGATGCCGTCCTCCCGGAGGGCGCTACGGCCTACGCTGTCTCAGCCACCAACGTCAAGGCGGGGAGCGATAACAACACGGCTACTCTGACACAGATAGCCACTGCGGGCGAGGTGGTCGCCGCTAATACACCGATGCTCATACACCGCTCCTCAGACAGCTACAGCCTCTTCGCGTTCAATCGCGGTACGGGCACGGCCAAGGCCGCCGCCACCAATCTGCTCCTTGGCACCAAGAACACATCCATAGACAACAGCGATACATATTATGTGCTGGGCGTGAACTCCACAACGGGCTCGAAGCATTACAAACAGCTCGGTTTCTGGCGCTCCACTAACAAGAAGATAGGCACCTGGCGGGCTTACCTCGACCTTACGGCCTCCTCCGCAAGCGCCGCAAGGGGATTTGTCTTCGCTCTCGACGATTCCCCCACATCCATCTCCCGCATCAGGACAGCTGAAAGCTCCGCCGACGCCCTCTGGTACACCCTCGACGGCACGGTGCTCAGCCATAAGCCCACAGAGAAGGGCATCTACATCCACGGTGGCAGGAAAATCGTTGTCACCCATTAACATGGAGGAATGATGATGAACAAGAAGCAATATATACGCCCCGCGCTGAGGGTCATCGAGTTCAGGGAAGACCTGATGCAGACTCTTCCTGTCGGCAATAGCCGGGACTGGACCGACAGCAGCGATGAAGATGGCGGCGGACTCTCGCGCCGCAGATACGAGACCGATCCCGAGGAGGACGACAACTTCTGGAGCGATGATTGGGAGCAACACTAGTAAATCCTTGCCGAGAGGCCGCTGCAGCGCGGCCATCTCGCCGTTGTGGAAGTGAATGAAGGATTGCGCGATGCGATATAGTTTGTGTGAAATAAGTTTTTGAGGCGAAGCCTAACTGGGAGGGCAGCGGCAGCGCGGTCGTCCACCGCGAGAGAGTGTGCGCGAAATATTGCGCGATACACATTTAGACGCTTTAGCTGGGAGGACCGCTGCCCTCAGCGGTCGCCAGCCGCCGCGAGAGAGTGCGCGAAGAAGGAATTCGCGATACTAATTACCCGCCGCCTAATCGCAAATTAGATTTTCTGCTCGCTCTTGGCCGCTGAGGGCAGCGGCCCTCCCAGTTATCGCCGCGCAAATTATTCTTATCTCTCTTAGTCAGGCCGCATTCTAAGCGGTTGCCAGCCGCCGCATAAGAGAGTGTGCGAAGGAATTCGCGATTCGCCTCTCCCCTTTCGTGAGTCTAATACTATACGCCAGATTACTTCGCGCTTTGCCTTATTGGACATGCGGCCGCTGAGGGCAGCGGCCCTCCCAGTTATCGCCGCGCAAATTATTCCCTTCTCTCTTAGCAAAGCCGCATTCTAAGCGGCTTTCATGCTATCGCGGCGAATTTCCCCAGCTACCGCCGCGCACAACAATCTTCAGACCCGCACTTGCGGCTCCCCCAAGGGCGATTTTTACCCCCTTGTAACTATGTGATTTTCAGTGTCCCCGAAAGGCCAAAATTATGTTTGAGACGAGTGAAACTACATTTGAGGTATTTTTCCTCATGTCCTATGTAGTTTTTGACTTTTGCGGAAGGTTTTTTATGGAGTGGTGGAATGGCCTTTTCCAAAACGGGAAAAAGCATGCGATTTTCGAATGATGAATATATACCGGCGGGGCAGGGGTGTGAGGACTTGCGTAGTAAGATTCTTTCTCCATGTTCACGAAACTAACTTGGGAGAATGAAAACCGCCATTATGCTTTGGGCGGAGTTAGCAAAGAATGCGAAAAGCGCGATTAGGTTGTGGGCGAATAATAGCAGGGGGAATTAAAAGAACGAAACTGTTTTGCGGGAGAAATAGCTGGGAGGACCGCTGCAGCGCGGCCATCTCGCCGTTGTGGAAGTGAATGAAGGATTGCGCGATGCGATATAGTTTGTGTGAAATAAGTTTTTGAGGCGAAGCCTAACTGGGAGGGCAGCGGCAGCGCGGTCGTCCACCGCGAGAGAGTGTGCGCGAAATATTGCGCGATACACATTTAGACGCTTTAGCTGGGAGGACCGCTGCCCTCAGCGGTCGCCAGCCGCCGCGAGAGAGTGCGCGAAGAAGGAATTCGCGATACTAATTACCCGCCGCCTAATCGCAAATTAGATTTTCTGCTCGCTCTTGGCCGCTGAGGGCAGCGGCCCTCCCAGTTATCGCCGCGCAAATTATTCTTATCTCTCTTAGTCAGGCCGCATTCTAAGCAGTCGCCAGCCGCCGCATAAGAGAGTGTGCGAAGGAATTCGCGATTCGCCTCTCCCCTTTCGTGAGTCTAATACTATACGCCAGATTACTTCGCGCTTTGCCTTATTGGGTATGCGGCCGCTGAGGGCAGCGGCCCTCCCAGTTATCGCCGCTCAAATTATTCCTTTCGCTCTTAGCAAAGCCGCATTCTAAGCGGCCTCCAGCTATCGCGGCGAATTTCCCCAGCTACCGCCGCGCAAATTATTCCTTTCTCTCTTAGCAAAGCCGCATTCTAAGCGGCCTCCATGCTAGCGAGGCGAATTTCTCCAGTTATCGCCGCTCAAATTATTCCTTTCGCTCTTAGTCAGGCCGCATTCGCAGCGGCCGAAAAAGGCTTTCCAGCGCAGAGAGATTCATTATAATATGCATACACAAAATTCCGGGGCACTCGCTTAGGTGCGAATGCCCCGGATGGGATTAGTTTGCCGCAATTGATTGCGTAGCTTATGTTCATCGTCTCTCCGCCGCCAAGGGCGGGGAGGAGGAGCGGGCTCTACCGCTATTTGAAGATGTCGTCGTCGGAGAATCCACTGCCGCCCGGCAACCGCCCGCGCGAGGCCGCATCGTCGTAGTCACTTACTTTGCCGCCGCCAAGGTCGTCGCTTGTTTTCTCACCCGTGCCCTTGTCGGTCCAGTCTGTGCCGCTCAGCGCGCAGAGCGGGTGGATGGTCGTCACGAATACTGTGACTTTCGGAGCGATATATACTTTTTTCATGATTGTGATCCTCCTTTATTTCACAAGTATTTTCTTACCGTTGACCACGTAGATGCCGGCGGGAAGGCCGGTGGTGTCGGTGGTGCCGCGCCTTACCTCCACGCCCTGCAGGTCGTAGACATTGTTGCCGTATGAGAGGATGTCGCCGCGGCGCACGAAGCTGTCATCATCCGTCACGGCGTCGATGCCGTTGATGATGTCGCCGTCTACGGCCAGACGCGAGGCGGCAGGGTCGGCGTTGTTGTTCTCCAGATATGCGTGGAACGGCTTGAGGTCGTAGCTCACGGTCTTATATCCGAGGCGGTTGACGCCCTCTGCCTTGACCTTGTAGATGGTGTAGTCGTAGGGCTTGAGGGTGACGGGGAGTAAGTTGCCCCTGAAGGTGAAGGTCATGCCGGAGCCGGAGCCCGCATGGTCCTTGGTCGCGGGGTCGATGCCGGCCTCGAGGGTGACGTGATGCGCGGTGAGATTGTCGAGGTCCTTGGAGGGCTTGATGAAGTAGGGACGGCCGGCCTCCATCATGCGATAGACGTGCTGCGTAAACTGGGCACGGCGGTCTATGATGCTGTCGTAGGTCACAATGCGCGCGCTGTCGCCGAAGAGCTCCTTAAACTGGGTCTCGCTCAGACTGAAAGGCAGGCACAGGCTCGTCCATTTGCCCTTCTCAAACTTGCGGCTGAGCACCACGCAGCTCTGCGTCTTCTCCTCCGAGGCCTTTGCGGGAGCCGTGTATCCCTTCTGCGTATCGAGGATGATAGTCTCGCGGTCTGCGGTGGTGGCGTTCTCCGTGCCGTAGCCGTCGGGGATGAATGCGAATCCGCACATACCCATGCCGGCGCCCTCGACGAATGCGAAGTAGCTCTTACCGGCCTTGACCTTGAAGGTATAGCGCACGTAGCCCTTGCTCAGCATCACGTGTCCGCCCTCTTCAGAGGTGAGCACATTCTGCACTCCGTTGAGCGAGTCCTTGAGCCATGCACTGTGGAGCAGATTGTAGTGGGCCAGAGCCTGCGCGGCGCTGTACTCGCGACTCTCCGATTTTACTTTGTCCCATTTCCAGAAGGTATCGCCGTCGGCGCCATAGGCGGCACGCAGTACCGACTTGGTGTCCGCTCCTTTGCTGTGCAGGGCGGAGGCGTCTTGGCTTATGTTGTTCTGGTCATCGGCCATGGAGAATGCGCTCGTCGCCACGTTGGCTCCCGCCTCGTCCACGATGTAGAGCGGACGCCAGTGGACGGAGCTCATGAGGTCCTTGTCGTAGGGGTCGGAGAGCTGGTCGTAGTCTATACATCCCGGCTGCAGGACATTGAGCATAAGTACGCCGTCCTGTCGTGGCTCGAAGCGCACGTAGGAGCCGCGTACCGGCAGGGAGAAGGTATTGCGGCCGCGGGGGTTGAACGCAGCTTCGTCTTCGTCGGCGGGGGCGCTATAGCCCTTGCTGGCATAGGGGAAAAGGTAGTATGTACGGCTGTGGTCCGTGGCGTTGGCCTTGGAGTTGCCCGAGACATCAGTGCGGGCCGCTTCCCACGAGTCGAAGCCGCCGTGGTCCTTGCTGCTGAAGTAGCCGCGGTTGCTGTCCCAGCCGCCGTAGGTCATGGAGATAGCCGTGGGTATGTTCTCGGTGCTCACCGTATCACCCACGCCCGGGCGGAACCCGTCGCCCACGAAATATACGGGGATGTTGTAGATGGACAGGGAGTACCTGGCGCGGCGCGTCACGGTCTTCTTGACACTGCCGTGGTCGTCGTGAGCGGTGACGGCGGCGGTGACGTAGCCGTGGGCATCGACTACGGAGACGGCTTTCTGCTCTTCCATCGAGACGTGCCCGTCCTTGTCAACGGAGGCGTACTTGGCTGCGTTCTCTGCCTCTGCGGGGAATTTCGGGTCACCGCTGAGCGTTATCTCCACACCGTCGGTCTTGTGGTAGATAATGGCGGGGAGATTGCCGGTGTAGCCGTTGAAGAACGTCTCGGCATGCGAGAAGCCCGGGTATTTTGACTTCTCGTCGATGATGAAGGCCGGAGTGAAGTTGAGCCCCTGCAGGTGCATGTCGCTTTCGGCCAGAGCGTCGATGGTGCGGTAGAGGTAGTAGGTATGGCCGGCTATGAGAGGATACTTATAGGTCATCTTGTACTCCTCATCGTTGGCGAAATCTATGCGTTGCTGCTCTCCGGTCTTGTCCTTGAGTATCATCGTGGCGGTAGAATTAGACTCGCCCCAAACTGTAAGGTAGCCGTTGACGCGGGGATTGAGCACGTAGTACGTTCCGTCGGTCGGAATGCCGTCATCGCCTATGGTCACGGTGCGGGCAGAGGCCAATATCGGCCCGTCGGCAGTCCTGCGGGCGGCTTTCCAGCTCGTGTCGCCCGCGTGACCGAATTGCACCTTGAGCCCGGGGATGACGTCTATCGTCGTGCCGCCCAGGATTTTGCCCTCCTTGGTGAAGTAGAGGGCGCCGAGCGATGTGGTGTCGGCCTTGTAGTAGGCGTCGTTCTCGTCTACCACGGTGTAGTCGAAGGCCTCAGCGGCCGTGGCCTCGTTGACCACGATGTAATATGCTCCGCTAAGGGGCGCATAGCCCGATACGTCGGCATCGGTGGCGGGCGATGCGCTTACCGTTACCGTGATGAGCCCCGTCTCCGTGCCCTTGAGAGTGATGTTGCCGCTGGGGTCGAAGCTCACGCCCGTTGCGTCTGAACTGTAGGCCAGCTTGTAGTGGCTCGTGATGTCTACGCCCAGCTCGTCGAGTACGCGAACTGCGGGAGTGGAGGGCGATGTGGTGGATGTGACTGACGTGGTGCCCTTGAAAATCTCTACCGTGTTAGGCTCTATGAGCATGGAGGGCTTTATCCTCTCCTTGACGTTGAACTTGTATTCCTTTACGCCGGTCACAAATTTGCCGTGGTCGGACCAGTAGTCCAGCAGATAGGTCAGGCTGGTTTGTCCCTCCTTGTTGAAGGTAATGCTCCAGTCCGTATCGTCCCCGTGTCTGCGCCAGTATACTATGCCGGCCTTGCCGTTGACGGTGGTGTCATTATTGGCCTCGTAGTTGGCTATTGTGATGTCACCGGCCTCTGCCTCCGCTACGAATACGCCGGATCTGCATTCATTCCTCTGTACTATCTTCGACTCGTCTTTTCCGTTGATGACCGAGGGGTCGACGAACTTGCGGGTCACGGTAAATACCTTGTAGTCATCAAACGGCTCGCCCTTGCGGATGTTTACCGTAGAGGGGTCGGGGTAAAGGTATACATTGACGCTGCGCTGCAGGAAGCGCACCTGAAAATCGAGTGACGGCGCCTCGTACAGGTTTGAGTTGAGCCCGCTGTTCGGGCCTGTCAGCAAGGTGGCATGCAGAGTGACCGCGCCTGACTGGGGACCCGGGCGAAGCCCCGTATAGTTAATAATTGCACCTTCTTGCTGGTTATTTATATTGAGGCCCTTGGTGCCGTCGTCGGTAATCTTGATGCGGCCGTCATTAAACATCCACCATATCTCCCAGTGCATCTCGTTGCCGTACTCGTCGTAGAGCTTGATGTGTCGTGATAAATCTATTACATCCGAGCGGCCCGTATCAGGACCGGTATTAGCGAGGTTGTACGGCTCGATGAGATCGGTCCTGAGGTTAGTTTTGATTTTCTCGCCGTTCTTGAGCTGCGAGACGTTGACGGTGATGTCAGTGTCCTTGCGGAGGTAGGTGGTCTCGTAGCCCTGCTTGGGTACACAGCTCAGCGTCACTACGGCCTTGCCCTCCTTGCCTGCGGAGGTGATTACTGTGTCGCTGCCGAGGGTAACGAGGTCGCTGCCGCTCTTGATGCTTGTCCTGATGTCATAGTATTTTCTTAGGTTGTTCTCTCTCCCGTTCCCGTCGGTAAAGGTCACCGTCGTGGTGAGCGTCGAGGAGGTGTTGGTAATATTCCCGCTGTCTGTTTTTCTGTATCTCAGCGTAAAGGCACTGGGGTGGGTAATTTTGATCGCCGGCGTTATTGCTTTTACGATTACGGTATACTCGCCCTCCACTACGTCGTAGGTGTCCTTTGCGGCGTCGGTGGGAGTGGCGGTAATCTTAATCTTTGTCTTTCCGGCCTTGGCGCCGATGTGTATGTCGCCATAGGCAGTCTCTACAGACGTGTCCGTTACGGGGTCTGTGGATATGGCCCGCCCGTCTACTCCCGTACTGCTGCTGCCGCCCTCAACGGCGAATTTGAAGTTGTAGTGAGAGGGAGAGACATGGTTTCCCTCAGCGTCGCGCAGCTCAAAGCGTGGTGAAGCGAAGGTGCGTGTGCCGGGATATGCGCTGTATTCAGTCTTATCACCCTCAAAGTGAATGACAGGGGTGATTAGGTCTGCCATTGCGTCGGCATATCCCGCTGTTATCATAACAATGGCCATGATGCCCCTTAGAATGGTACTCTTCATTTTCTTCTTTTTATCGTTTTATGTTCGCGGGCCTCCACCTGCGACCGGCATTATTTTTCTGATTATTGGCTGTAGTGCGGTAGACTTATGCGCTACGGCTTTTGCTGCACAGTGGATAGTAACGACTTATCAGTTTGTATTTCTCAATCGTTCCTGTGTGTATATATGCTCTTACTGTTTATGCCGGCCTCTGTAGCAGGACCGGCGTATATAGTGTTCCCGTCTTTTGGACACTGTTTCCTCTTAAATTAATTCCGCAAAAGCACATAGTCGTGTGCCCTTGCGGAATATATATTGTAATGGAGAACGCGGTACGAGGGAGGTATCAATCTTCTTCGTTTGCGCGGAGCTTCTGTACGTAGACAGCGTGCTCCATTTTAAGGCGGCGCATTACCGACGGCTTGTTGTACTGCTGACGGCTGCGCAGCTCCTTAACTATGCCGGTTTTCTCAAATTTGCGCTTGAATTTCTTCAGTGCTCTCTCGATGTTTTCTCCTTCTTTTACGGGTACTTCAATCATGTTTATCGTTTGTTTTTATTTATTTGTTTATTGTTCGTTTTTAGTAATCCGGCCTCTGCTCCTGTGCTCCCTCGGTGGGGGACAACCGTTCAGAGCCCGAAGGCTTTATTTCGGCTGCAAAAGTAGCGATAATTTTATGACAAGCAAAATATTATCGATTTTTTTTTGCTCTTTTGCGGGGAAGTCCCGTTCAGTCAGTCCGCAAAGTAAGCCTGCTTATCCCTCCCGCCATTGCGCTCCGGCATTGTCCCGCTGCCTCTCTGTAGTAGCGGACGCCCGTGTATGCTGTTATCCCGCCGCGCTTGAGGAGTGTCGCCGTTCTTATCCTGGGGGCCAGCCTATAGAGGGATGCTTAGTACATCGGTTTAGCGCCCCCGGCCCTCATTCTCTTTGCGGCGCCGGTTATCATGTCTCTATAATATTGTCCGGAGAATACTGTATTACCGACATGAGTGTTTGGAACGAAGTCCCGCGCGCCCTTCTCCGGCCCCTTTCTCCATAGATTGTGAATATGCAAAAAAGCATGCAGTCTCCGCAACGTCGTGGTTGCGGAGACTGCTGTAGGTAATCGTGTCGGCCCCGTGGGGGACCGCATCAATCAATAGTTCTGTCGGTAGCCCGATACTTTCAGATAGCCCATGGTGGAGTGAGCCGCCTTGACATAGTAGACGATGCTGTCCTCCTTGACGCCCCTGTCGTTGACGGCTGCGTTCTGGAGTACCTTGCCGCAGATAATGGTGATGGCGTCGTGGGTGTACTGGCTCTCGGCACCTGCGATGGAGAAGGTGCGCTTCTTATAGTTGACTGCTACCTTCACCTTGTGCGAGTAGTCGTTGCCGGAGCCGAAGTTGCACTCCTGCTGGTCGTCTACCCACAGGGTGTCCTTGTCGTTGGCGGCGGTGTTGTAGGTCAAAAGGTCTCCGCCGAAGTCACCTGCCAGTTCCCATTTCCAGGAGTCGATGTCTTTCTCATCGCCCGGGGCCTCGCAGGTATATACGGACACTTTCCACGCGCCGCACATCTTCTTGACGGCCGTGCCGCCGGCGTCGATGCCGCTGTCGCTGGGGTCGCTGTCGCAAGAGGCCATGAATCCTGCTACGAAGAGAGTAGCCAGTAATAATAGATATTTCTTCATGATTCGTGATTTCATTTAGAGTTGTTTATTTCTCAAGAACTATGTTGAACGTCATAGCGGATGCATAGCCCGTGGAGTAGGTGATTTTGCCTGTCTGCGGGTCGTACTTGCAGTCGGTCAAGTCGTCCACCGAGTCACCCCATCCGTTGATGTGGCTCGAGATGAGCGAAATGGTGTTGTCGGCGTTGAGCTTGAGGTAAGCGGTCATGGCGTAGCTGGAACCATAGCCCTTGTACTGATCGTAGAATCCTCCGAAAAGGTCGCTGATGTAGAAGAGGCCGTCGGCTATCTTGGTGATCGTCACTTTATAGCCGGTGATGGGCACTACCGATCCTGTGGTGCGGTTGCTGCCGGCGCCGGTAACATAGTCGCCCGAGATGTCGGTGGTGATGCTGGGATCGTAGACTACTACCTGGCGTGTGGCCGATGCGCTGTAGCCGTCCTTGTTCACGGCCGAGTAGGTGACATTGTACACGCCTACGCTGTTGGCGTCTACCTCGTCTCCGCCTACGGAGACCTTGGAGCTTACATCTTCGCTGCCCTCGGTAGCCTTGAAGCCCGGGTCTTTGTAGGTGCTGCCCACGGGGACGAGGTACTTGCTGCCCTGGTTGAGCTCAAAGGTGACGTAGTGGGTGACATAAGAGTCGTCGTCTCCGTCGTAGTCGCAGGAGGAGAGTCCTGTGAGAGTGAGCGCGAGGACGAGTAATCCGAATATCTTTTTCATATCTGTATGTCTCATTTGTCTGTTATGATGTTACATTATTTATCCCAGAATACGGGAACGGTGAGAGCGGGCTGCTTGGGAGCGTTCTTATTGACGTTGATACTGGCAGTGCAATAGAAGAGACGCACGGGAGCCACGTCCTTGCCCAAATCGTTGCGGTAGGGATAGATGAGGTTGCCGGCCGTATAGGTAGTGGCGTCGGCGGCGATGCCTCTGGCGTCGGTCTTGTTCCACTCGGGCACATTAGTGCGGCGCTGCTCGCTCCATGCCTCAAAGGGATCCATGTAGAGCAGGGCTACCCACTTCTGCATGTAGAGCAGGTGGAGCTTGGCGTCGGTAGAGCCCTGGGCGTCCCAGGAAGTAGCGCTCTGGGCGAGGAATGCATCGGCATCGGCCTCTTTGTAGCCGCGGGTGCTGAAGTCGGCCTTTACACCGGCCTCGTAGGCAGCCTTGGCGGAGGCGTCATCGGAGAGGTACTTGGCATATACCTCGGCCTTGAGGAACTGCAGCTCGGCCTGCGTGAAGAGCTCTACAGGCTTGGTGACATAGTACTTGAGGGCGCTGAAATAGCCGATGTTGTCGTAGGTGAAGCCCTTCTCGGCGTGGGTACCCGGGAGGAGGCCCGCATACTTGCCTGCGTTGTCACCCATGGTAGCCATCTCAAAGCTGTAGGAGATACGCGGGTCATTGGTGCCGGTCATATAAGAGATGATGGGCATGGCGGCAACGTGGTTGGGCGCAAGCTGTCTCTTGTTGGTCTCATACCAAGGGTTGCTCTTGTCCTTCTCGTCCTTGAACTCGGGATTATACTCGATGTTGCCGCTGAAGAAAGCGCCGCTCTGCACGAGGGTCTTGGCCTTCTCGGTGTAAGAGGCAGCGTCTACGCCGCCCTGTATGAGGCGCAGGTACATGCGCAGGCGCAGGGCGTTGGCAAAGCCTTTCCACTTGGCGACATCACCCTTCCATGAGCCGGCGGAGGTGCCGGTAATGAGGTCCTTGCACTCCATGGCTTCCTCGGGATTGATCTTAGCCTCCACGGAGTCGAGCTCGCGGAGCAGGCCGAGATAGATGTCCTTGCCGTCGTCGTACTTGGGCATCTGCTTGGCAGAGCCCTGCAGAGCCTCGGAGTAGGGTGTCTCGCCCGTGAGGTCTACCAGCGTCTGGAAGGCGAATACCCTCATCACCTCGGCGGCATAGATGTCGGCCGTGTTCTTGGTCTTTTCCTGCACCTTCTTGATGTCCATCAGGCCGCCCGAGTAGTAGTTGGCGTATATCCGGTCCGTCAAGTTTTCGTCCGGAGTGATGTTGTACCAGGTGAGATTGTTGTACTGGTTGGCCGTGGGGTTCTGGTCAAAATACTGCACGAAGAATCCGCCCAGGTTGTAGAACAGGTCGCCGTATGTGCCGGCTATGTAGGTCTGTGCCGAAGGCATGACGATGTCGGCCGATACATTGCTGTCGCCCGGGTGGTTGGGGTCTTCGTTGATGTCGAGGCTGCCGCAGCCCGAGAGCACGGCGAGCACTACGCTTGTCAATAATAATATCTTTTTCATGCTGCAAATGTTCTTTTATTAGAAGCTGAGCTTGACATTAAATCCGAAAGTGCGGGTGGAGGGGTTGGCTCCGTACTCGCCGAACTGGCTTTCGAGGTCGTTACCGAACGAGGTAGCTTCCGGATCTACGAATGTATTGCTGTCGGGTGTCCACATGAGGAGGTTGCGACCGAATACCGAGAGAGAGGCGCCGGTGAGGAATGTCTTGTTAATCCACTTGGCGGGTACGTTCCAGGTGAGCACTACGTCGCGCAGCTTCACGAAGGAGCGGCTGACGAGGTCGGAGCCGTCCGTGTCATATTGGTCTGCCCAGTAGGTCTGGATGTAGGTGTAGTTGAGAGGAGTGGTGTTCTCCACGTAGCTTACGTTGCCCGCTGCATCGGTCACCTTGTTTACGGAGCCCGGGATGATGAACGGGTTGCGGTCGTTGTAGACTGTCTGCTTGGCGATACCGGTGAAGAAGGTCGTACCCTTGGTGCGGCAGTACATCTTGCCGCCGTGGCGTACCTCCATGTTGGCCGT
>Ga0256404_1000273_pt1 | contig 133013 bp, 93 predicted proteins | sample RumenRJG_01DNA_FD_185990 | JGI IMG/M metagenome (GOLD analysis project Ga0256404, IMG submission 185990) | Bovine rumen microbial communities from Lethbridge, Alberta, Canada - RJG_01 | ecosystem: Host-associated > Mammals > Digestive system > Stomach > Rumen | place: Canada: Alberta... | reverse complement strand
GCTTACAGGCTATCAAAAAAACAAAACAAAAGCAGATTGCAAATCCGCATATTAACGGTTATATGCAATCTGCTTTTTGTTAATAATCGAGAAGCCTTACTAACTTGAAGGGTTTTTCAGTGCCCTCAGTCTCCCCCCACTCTTTTTAGTTAAAAACCTTTAATTCGTAAAATATTATTAAACATTTTCAGCCTTTTTGCATCTAAAGCATAAAGATTGAATGTTACTCGCATGCATTTCCGACGTCTATACACCATATTAATATTTATTCTGAGCGTGCTGCCCATAGCCGCCCAGAGAGAATCGTTGTATGGACGCGTTGTCGACAAAGCAGAAGGTAATGCACTCGAGAAGGCTACCCTACAACTTTACAAGCTCACATCGAAGCGTCAATCACAAGACACCACCTTTGTCAGCGGCGTGTTCACCGATGGCAATGGACGCTTCACGTTCTCATCGGTTTCGGTGGGTTCCTATCTGCTTAAAGCCACCTATCTGGGCTATCAGACTTACATTAAGAATCTTACGAAGGAGCGCGGACAAGCTCTTGCCGTAGGCGATATCAGGCTCGAAGCCGATGCTGTACAGCTCGACGAAGCCATCGTGACGGCCAATGTTCCGAAGATGGTGGTAAAGGACGACACCGTTGTTTATAATGCAGACGCCTTCAGCGTTCCCGAAGGTTCGGTCATTGAAGCGCTAGTGGAAATGCTTCCTGGTGCGAAGGTCGACGATAACGGTGGCATTAGCATCAACGGCAAGAACGTGAAGAAATTCAAGATGGACGGTCGTGACTTCATGACGGGTAATAACGATGCCGTCATGAAGAACCTGCCCTCGTATGTAATTGATAAGGTGAAGGCCTACGACGAGAAGAGCGACCTCTCGCGACTGACGGGCGTCGACGACGGCAACGACGACTTTGTGCTGGAGTTTGTAACGAAGCGTAGTGCCCGCAACGGCCTGCAGATGAATCCTGACGTGGGCTACGGTACCGACCACCGATATGGAATCCGACTGACGGCTATGAAGCCGTTTGGTGCAATGCGCTATACGTTCATGGGCAATGCCAACAACGTGAACGACCGTAACTTCTCTGGTCGTGGCGGACGAGGTCGTGGCAATGGCAACGGCCAACGTGACACAAAAACAGCCGCCCTCGACATCAGCTACGAGAACAACAAGGACTTGAGGGTGAGCGGCCGTGTGACGTGGACGCATAGCGGTTCCGACAACTGGAGTCGCACAGGGTCGGAGAACTTCGTCAACACGCGTGGTGGTGCCTTTTCGAACAATGTCAGCCAGAGCTATTCGCGCAACAACAGCTGGACGGGCAACATGAACCTTCAATGGACCATCGACTCGCTCACCACCCTCTCCTTCCGCCCGAACTTGAGTTTCTCGTCCAACGACAGTCGCAGTTGGCAGCGATCGGCATCGTTCAATGCTGATCCTTTCGACTACGTCACCGACCCACTGAGCGAGGAAGGAATTGAGATGATGGACGAGGAGAATCTCATTGTGAACGGCCGTCAGAACAAATCGATGGGCTACGGCGAAAACAAAAATGTCAGTTCGCAGCTGCAGCTCTACCGCCGTTTTGGCAACAAAGGTCGTAACGTAGCCATCAGTTCGAACATCAACTATCGGGACGGCAACAACCGCAATGCCAATTTCTCAATGGTGCGACTCTACCAGACTCCCGATCGCTTCGGCAACGACTCCACCTATCAGACCAACCGCTACACGGCTTCGCCTAGCGACAACTTCAGCTACTCGCTGGGAGCCACCTATACGGAACCCCTCTATATCTTCAAACGGAAACCGGAACCAGAGGACACGCTTAACCGTGAGGGCTTTGGTCCGTTCGGTTGGGGCGGTCGCGGTGGAGGCGGTGGTGGCAACCGTCGGCGCGTGGGCGTTGAAGGCATCTATCTGCAGCTGAACTACAACTTCCAGCATAGCCATCAGAAGAACGACCCGAGCACCTACGACTTCCCCGATTACAACGACGCCGCCTTTGCTGAAGTGCTGAACGGCTATCGCGACTGGACACGCCTTTTCGGCTTTCTCGACAACCCCTACGAAGACTATCTCTCGACGCAGCTGAGCCGTTTTTCGGAACGCACCGAGGACAATCAGAACATCGACCTGCAGCTGCGCGTGGTTCGCGAGAAGTATAACATGAACGTGGGTGTTTCGCTGCAACCCCAGCACTCACACTTTGTGCAGCAGTATCTTGGCGTACCAGTCGATACCATTCGCACGGTGACCAACATCTCACCGACGCTCAACATGCGCTATCGTTTCAATCAGCAAACCAATCTGCAGGTGACGTTCCGTGGGTCTACGAGCCAACCCAGCATCACACAGTTGCTCGACATCTACGACGATACCAACCCGCTGAGCATCAACATGGGTAACCCGGGATTGAAACCTTCGTTCACGACAAATTTGAGTACAAACTTCCAAATGCAGCGCCGGCCGACGTATGTGGAAGACAGCCTGGGCTATACCGTTCCGAAGGCACAACGCCACTGGAGCTTCAGCACCAATGCAAGCTTCCAGCGCACGAACAATTCCATCGGAACCGTTGTCACTTACAACGAGACGACGGGTGGACGCATCTCGCGGCCTGAGAACATCAACGGCAACTGGAACACAAGGGCTGGTGCATCGTTCAACATCGGTCTCGACACCCTGAACCGCTGGGACGTGAGCGGCTCAGTGAGTGGAAGCTACGATCATCGCGTGGGCTATGTCAACCTGAACCGAACGGCCATTCCCGATCGTAACGTAACGCACACCATCAACGTTTCTCCTTCGGCATCGCTTAGTTTCCGCAACAAGTGGCTCTATCTTTCTCTCAATGCCAACACAACCTACGCACATACAGAGAACCGTCTGCAAGCATCGCGCAACCTGACTACATGGAACTTCTCGTATGGTGGAAACACACGCATCACCTTCCCTTGGGGCAGCAACATTTCCACCGATATCCACATGTTCAGCAAGCGCGGCTACAGCGACCAGACCCTCAACACCAACGAACTCATCTGGAATGCTCAGGTATCGCATAGTTTCCTGCGTGGCAAGAAGCTCACCGTGATGCTTCAGTGGTATGACATTCTGCACGAGCAGACCAACTTCTCGCGAACGGTGAATGCCAACGGATGGACCGATCGTGAGGTAAACGCCATCACCAGCTATGCGATGTTGCACGTCAGCTATCGCTTGAACCTCTTTGGCGGCAACAATAATAGAGGTGGCGACCGATTTGGCGATGGTGAGCGTCGCGGACGTTTCGGTGGCGATCGTGAAGGCGGTCGCGGAGGACAGCGTGGCGGCGGTAACCGTGGTGGATTCGGTGGCTTTGGCGGTGGTGGCGGCTTTGGAGGCGGCGGCTTCGGAGGCGGTGGCCGATAAGCCAATTTAGTCATTAAAGAATTGTTTATTAATGTAGGGATGCGGCGTGCCCGTTATTGGTGAAAGAAAAGCAAAAACCAATAACGGGCACGCCGTGTCCTTACATTCTACAAACCTCTTGACCGATTTGCGGTAAACAAAACCTAACAAAAATAGCAGTTGTTATTTGGTGATGATATAGAATTTGACCTTAAATTGTATAGTGTCCCCCTCGGGGGGGAAAGGCTACGGGTAGGCGAGCTCTGCTCGGGAATCAACAGATGAGCTATTTTTCTTCCCCTTAACAAATTTTAGTAGCATTTTTGCATGATTTCTGCAAGAATATTTGTATTTTTGCAAAAAAGAACCGAATCTATCAACTAAAATTATATAAACATGACCAACGAAGCAACTATTCGCGAACAGAGCGCTAGCCAGCGCCTGATGAATCTTGAAGAACAATATGGAGCTCACAACTATCACCCGTTGCCCGTGGTGCTGAACCGTGGTAAAGGCATTTATGTGTGGGACGTAGAGGGAATGCGCTACTTCGATTTCCTGTCGTCTTATTCGGCCGTCAACCAGGGCCATTGCCACCCACGCATTGTGAAAGCGCTGAAGGACCAAGCCGACGTGCTCTGCCTCACCTCACGAGCCTTCTATAACGATGCCCTTTGCGAGTACGAGAAGTTCATGCACGACTTCTTCGGCTATGATCGCATCCTTCCGATGAACACCGGTGCCGAAGGTGTTGAGACCGCCTTGAAACTTGCTCGCCGCTGGGGTGCTGTGAAGAAAGGCATCGACAACGATAAAATCAAGGTTATTTGCTGCGATGGTAACTTCCACGGGCGCACCGTCACGGTCATCACGATGAGCAACGACCCCAGCTCGTATGCTCAGTATGGTCCGCTCACGCCCGGTTTCATACGCGTTCCTTATAATAATATAGACGCCCTGCGCGAAGCCCTCGACAAATATGGCGACGAGGTTTGCGCCTTCATTGCCGAACCCATTCAGGGCGAAGCAGGTGTTTTTGTGCCCGACGACGGTTATCTGAAGATGTGTTTCGACCTCTGCCACGAGCACAACGTGTTGTTCATTGCAGACGAGGTGCAGACGGGTATTGCCCGAACAGGTCGCATGCTCTGCTGCGAGCACGATGGCATCCGTCCTGACATTGTCATCCTCGGCAAGGCTCTTGGTGGTGGTGTGCTACCTGTTTCTGCTTGTCTGGCCGATGATGACATCATGTTGAACATCAAGCCTGGCGAACATGGCTCCACCTTCGGTGGCTTCCCGCTGGCGGCACGAGTGGCCGTCGAGGCGTTGAAGGTGGTGAAGGACGAGCACTTGGTTGAGAACGCTGAGCGAATGGGACAAATCTTCCGCGAAGAAATCAAGAAGATTGACTCGCCGTTCATTGAGCAGATACGCGGTCGCGGCCTGCTGAATGCCATTGTGACGAAGCCCATTCACGGCAAAACAGCGTGGGAGATTTGCCTGAAGATGATGGAAAACGGCCTGCTCGCTAAGCCCACTCACGACCATATCATCCGTTTCGCTCCCCCACTCTGCATCAACGAGGAACAACTGCGCGAGGCCATCGCCATCATCAAGCGTTCGTTCGAAGAGATGGCCGAAGGTTAAATCACTATCTTCATTAGCTACGTAAACACATCATCGACGAAAACATAATCAGCGAAAACATGATGGACGTGAGCCCGCAAACAACCAATAAGGTGCTGATGGTAAGGCCGGTGCGCTTTGCCTTCAATGAAGAGACCGCTGCCAACAACGCTTTTCAGCAGAAGAGCAAATCGCTTGAGGCGGCCTTGCAAGTGCAGCAGAAGGCTGTAGCAGAGTTCGATGCCTATGTGGAACTGCTCAGGCAAAACGGCATTTCCGTGGAAGTGTTACAAGACACACCCGAGCCATTCACGCCCGACAGCATTTTCCCGAACAACTGCTTCTCGACGCACGTCACGCAGGGCGAGGATGGAAAGCTTGGCTGTTCGCTCGTGGTTTACCCCATGTTTGCCCACAATCGCCAGCAGGAACGCCAAAAACTGCTTGCCCACAGCCATACTCTCGGTGAGCTGGCGCAGCAGACATCAGTCATCGACCTCACCCATTGGGAGAAGCAGGGCAAGTGCCTGGAGGGAACCGGCTCGCTCGTTCTCGATCGCGAACATCGCGTTGCTTTTGCTTGTCTGTCGCCGCGCACCGATGCCGACGTGCTGGCCGACTGGGCTCACCAGCTGGGCTACAACTTCTTCGTCTTTCATAGCGAGGACGAAACGGGTGTGGCGGTCTATCACACGAATGTCGTGATGCATGTGGGCACACGCTTTGCCATTGTGTGTCTCGACTCTGTGAAAGACGCTGCTGAGCGCAAACAGCTGGTGGAACGCCTCGAGGCTTGTGGAAAGGAAGTGGTGCCCATCACGTTTGCTCAGATGCATCAGTTTGCCGGCAATATGCTTGAGCTGCACAACGACAAGGAAGAGAAGTTGCTCATCATGAGTCAGACCGCCCTCCATTCATTGACGGCCGAACAAGTGGCGTTGCTCGAGCAGGACGTTCGCATCGTTGCCCCTTCCATCGAGGCCATTGAGACGGCTGGCGGCGGTAGCGCCCGTTGCATGATTGCCGAGCTTTTTAGAAAATGAACCGTTGAGAAAGAAAGAAAACGATGTAGAATTTGAACCTGAAATGTAGGGACGCGGCGTGCCGCGTTACTGGAGTAAGATATTCAACCCAAGAACGCGACACGTCACGTCCCTACATCATTAATGGCCAATAAGTCAATAAAGGAATCACCGTATTTTTCGGATGGTAAAACCTTGAAAAGAATAGAAACAATTTGAATATGAACAATACGCAACCATGCAAGGTCAGAGTGACCTCTGAAACCGGACACTTGAACGCCGTGTTGCTTCGGCGGCCGGGAGTAGAGATAGAGCGCATGACGCCTCTGAATGCAGCCCATGCCCTCTATAGCGATATTCTCGACAAGCCCACCGTCGATGCCGAGTATGCCAACTTCTGCGGCGTTCTTGAACACTGGACGAAAGTCTACTACGTGAAAGACATCCTGGCAGAACTCCTGCGCGACCCAGCCGTAAGGGCATACCTCGTCAACGAGAGCCTGCGTCACGATGGCCGCCGCCGCACGCAAGGCATGAGTCCTGCCGACTATGCCCTTGCCGAACAGTTCATGCAACTCGACAACGACGAACTTGTGCGCGTGCTGATAGAGGGCTATGAGAATCCATCATGGGACGGCACATCGCAGAACCGCTACCTGCTGCACCCACTCTACAACCTACTCTTCACGCGCGATGCGTCTTCAACCATCTACGACCGTGTGCTCATCAATTCCATGAGCTTCGAGGTGCGCGAGCGCGAGTCGCTGCTCTACGATTCCATCTTCCGCCATTTCTTCGGTGTCGACATTCTCAACGCATCGCAATGGGATGCTGAAGCGCACACCGAAGGCGGCGACGTGCAGATTGCTTCCGAGGACGTGCTCTGCATCGGACAAGGCATCCGAACCAACACGAAGGGCATCCAATATCTTGCTGAGACCTTTGCCCGAGAGCGCGAGCATTTCAGTATTATCGTGCAGGAGCTGCCTATGAAGCCAGAGTCATTTATCCACCTCGATATGGTATTCACGTTTCTCGGCAAGCACCACTGCATGGCATTCGAACCGCTGCTGAAGAAAGAAGGGCTCTTTGCCGACAAGGACACCACGCTCATCTCTATCGACGGCGGCAAAATTAGCTATCACCGCAAGGAAAACATGCTCGACGCGCTGAAACATCTCGGCTGGGACATCGAGCCCGTGCTCTGCGGTGGTTCCGATCCGTGGATACAACTGCGCGAGCAATGGCATAGCGGCGCCAACTTCTTTGCCTTGGGCGACGATCAGGTGATGGGCTATCGCCGTAACACGCACACCGTCGACGCCCTCGACAAGGCAGGCTTTGCTGTGCTGAATGCCGAAGACATCGTTGCCGACCGTGTCAACATGCACGACTACAAGCGCTTTGTCGCCGTTTTCCCTGGCTCCGAGCTACCTCGTGCCGGCGGTGGCGCCCGTTGCATGACCATGCCCATCTGGCGCGAGGATGTATAAATAGGTATATTTAGGGACGCGACGTGTCGCGTTGCTGGATGATGCATTCCTTCACCAGTAACGCGAACACCACGTCCCTACATTTTCTGGGTCAACTTGCATACCATCCGCAAAAAAAAACACTTATTTCTTTTGTGCAGCACATGTTTTTTTGTATCTTTGCAAAAGAATGTACAAAAGAAAGGACTACACATGATCAGACCATCAACGCCTGCCGACTTTGACGACATCATGCAGCTCATCGAGGAAGGCCGTCAGAAGATGATTGCCGAGGGCAACACCCACCAGTGGGCTAATGGTCACCCCCGCCCGGAAGTCATTGAGGACGACATCGCCCACGGCCATAGCTACCTGCTCACCACCGACGCGGGCACTCCCTTGGCGACCTTCGCGCTGATGGCAGGCCCCGACCCCACCTATGCCCGCATAGATGGCGGCCACTGGCTGAACGACGAGCCCTACTACGTCATTCATCGCATCGCCTCCTCACCGAAGACTCACGGCGTGATGCGAGAGGTGCTCCGATTCGCCTTCACCATGACCGATAACATCCGCATCGACACCCATCGCGACAACCAGACCATGCGACGTCTGCTGGCGCACTATGGCTTCACCGAATGTGGAATCATCTACCTGGCCAATGGCGACGAGCGCCTTGCCTTTCAACTTATCAATCATCACACCCTTTAGCATCCCTTATCATTATGGCAACAGTCGACGACAAGAAAGTCATTTTCTCGATGGTCGGAGTCAGCAAGACCATTCAGCAGAACCAGAAACAAGTACTGAAGAACATCTATCTGAGCTTCTTCTACGGAGCGAAAATCGGTATCATCGGACTTAACGGAGCCGGTAAGTCGACACTCATGAAGATCATCGCAGGACTCGACCAGCAATATCAGGGCAATGTGGTTTGGAGCCCAGGATATACCGTGGGCTATCTGCCACAAGACCCACCGCTCGACGAATCGAAGACCGTTAAGGAGAACGTCATGGAAGGCGTGCAGCACTTCTACGACGCATTGGCGGAGTACGACGAAATCAATGTGAAGTTCGGTCTTCCCGAATACTACGAGGACGCTGCGAAGATGGAGAAGCTCATGAACCGGCAGGCGGAGTTGCAGGATATCATCGATGCCACTGATGCCTGGAACATGGATTCGAAGCTCGACCGTGCGATGGCTGCCCTGAACTGTCCGCCCGCCGATCGCGGTGTGCAGAACCTATCGGGCGGTGAGCGCCGTCGTGTAGCCCTCTGCCGGCTGCTGTTGCAGAAGCCCGATGTGCTGCTTCTCGACGAGCCCACCAACCACCTTGACGCAGAGTCTATCGACTGGCTGGAACAGCATCTGCAGCAATACGAGGGCACGGTCATAGCCGTCACCCACGACCGTTACTTCCTCGACGACGTCGCCGAATGGATTCTCGAACTCGACCGCGGCGAAGGCATTCCTTGGCGAGGCAACTACTCCAGCTGGCTCGAGCAGAAGTCGCAGCGCCTGGCGCAGGAAGAGAAGGCTGCCTCGAAGCGTCGCAAGACGCTTGAGCGCGAGCTGGAATGGGTGCGCATGGCTCCGAAGGCCCGTCATGCAAAGGGTAAGGCACGTCTGAACTCCTATGAGACCATGCTCAACGAAGAGCAAAAGCAGAAAGAAGAAAAACTGGAAATTTTCATCCCCAATGGTCCGCGCTTAGGCAACAAGGTCATCTTGGCCGAGCATGTGGCGAAGTCGTTTGGCGAGAAAACACTCTTCAGCGACCTGAACTTCATGCTTCCACCCAATGGCATCGTGGGTGTTATCGGTCCCAACGGCGCAGGCAAGACCACCCTATTCCGACTCATCATGGGTCTTGAGACAGCCGACGCCGGCTCGTTTGACGTGGGTGAGACCGTGCGCTTGAGCTACGTTGACCAACAGCACAAGGACATCGACCCGACGAAAACCGTCTATCAGGTAGTGAGCCAAGGCAATGAGACGCTACGCATGGGTGGTCGCGATGTGAATGTGAGAGCCTATCTCTCGCGATTCAACTTTAGCGGTGCCGATCAGGAGAAGAAGTGTGCGGTGCTCTCCGGTGGTGAGCGCAACCGCCTGCAGCTCGCACTCGCCCTGAAGCAGGAAGGCAACGTGCTGCTGCTCGACGAGCCCACCAACGATATCGACGTGAACACCCTCCGTGCACTCGAGGAAGGCCTCGAGGCATTTGCCGGATGCGCCGTCATCATCAGCCACGACCGCTGGTTCCTCGACCGCATCTGCACGCACATCCTCGCCTTCGAGGGCAACGGACAAGTGTTCTACTTCGAGGGCAACTACAGCGAGTACGAAGCCAACAAAGCCATGCGACTCGGCATCGACGAGCCCAAGCGTGCCCGCTATCGTAAGCTCATGGAAGAGTAGCCGCCAAGCATCATTCAATCTCTAACCCTATAACCCCTCAATTAACACTATGGAATGGTATAACATCGCATTCGTTGTCGTGCTGATCATTGCCGGCATCGTCATCTACAGAAACAAGAAGAATGAAGAGTAACATCCCTCTGAACAAGCAAAATCACCCCGTGAAAACCTCATGTGGGTGATTTTTTCGTTAAAAAATTTGGCAGAAACACAAAAATACTTTATCTTTGCAAGCGATATTGGTCCATGGGAGGGCATATGCGCAGCCAAATGCGCCCTGTTCATCCCGTCTCCAAGTCAATAATAAGTCGAATAAATAACTAACATTTTTAAAACCTACAGCCTATCGAAACATCATTTACTTAAGAACCAAAACTTAAAGAAATGAAGAATCTGAATGATATGACCGACGAGCAGTTGGCCTTATCTTACATCGATGGGAATAACAGGGCATTCGACTTATTGTTGTCACGCAATCAGTCAAAGTTGTATTCTTACATCCTCTTCGTGGTGCACGACCGCGATCTGGCTGACGATGTCTTCCAGGAGACGTTCGTGAAAGTCATCTCGAAGCTTCAGGCAGGCCGCTACACCGCTTGCGGAAAGTTCTCCGCGTGGCTCATGCGCATTGCCCACAATGTCATTATGGACTGGTATCGCGAGTCAAAGGCAGACCGCATCATTGAGCCTACCGCCGACAACGACCTTTCGAACCTCAGCGGCGAAGGTCTTTGCGAAGGCAACATCGAGAACCAATATGTCAACACGCAGGTGATGAGTGATGTCAGACGCATCATGGAAAGCCTGCCCGCCCCGCAGCGCGAAGTGGTGTTCATGCGCTTTTTCCAGCAAATGTCGTTCAAGGAGATTGCTGAGACCACCAATGTCAGCATCAACACATCGCTCGGACGCATGCGCTATGCCCTCATGAACATGCGCCGTCTGGCCAAGGAGCACAACATCGCCCTGCAGCTCGACTGCTAACCCCTCCCCCGATTCCTATCCGCAAAACACAAAGAAATGCGATGAAAAAGTCTGCAATCACTCTTCTCGTTGCCGCCTTGGCAACCATTGCTATAGTATCGTGTAAGGAAAAGAAAACCTCCGAGCACATCATCACCACAAAGCCCGTTGAGGAAGCCAAGAAACCCACACAGGAAATCGGCAACTACGATATGACAACTCCTGTCGATTGGGTAGGCTCCACCTATCAGGTAGTCGTCGAGCGAAAGGCCGACCACTCACTCCCACTGGCCGACGACGGACAAGGCAACAAATACTACGACAACCGCATCAGCCTAAAGATACTGCGCAAGGACGGCAGCGTCTTTTTCAGCCGCGTCTTTACCAAGAACGACTTCTCGCGATATGTCGACGCTCTCTATCAGAAGAATAGCGCCCTGCTGGGCATCGTCCTCGACAGAGCAGAAACCGACCACCTGATATTTGCTGCCAGCGTAGGTTCGCCCGACAAGATGAGCGACGAATATGTTCCGCTGGTCATGAAGATCTCCCGATTTGGAGATGTCAGCATCAGCAAGGACACGCAAATGGACACTGGCTCCATAGAAAGCGGCGGAGAACAACCCGCCAACAATGAGATAACCGAAGAAGATGAGGATGGCGTTTAGTCATCCTCTTTTTTTCTTCTTTACGCATCCATAGCGAGATATTACAGGGACGTTATACGGGTGTAGCATCGCACACACTCGAAGGGCCTTATCTACGTTGGGGTTTTGTATCAATATGTCAAAGATCACTTTTGCATCGTTCAGGTCGTCGCAATGGATGTCGACAGCCAGGCTGAGCAGTTGTCGAGAATTCGCCCCACAGCCCTACAGAGCACCACTATACCCGTGTAGTGGCAGACTCCAATGACAGCCCGAACAATAACAAATCCCTGCCAAGAAATAGCAAACGGTCAGATACAGGGGTCTGCCCCTACGGGTGGGTGTTCCCTACCTTACACGCAAAGCGAAGGGCCATAGAATGAAAGTACCCGCCACTCCATTGAGCAGCGGGCACATATCATTATAAGGTTGTGACATAGCTATTCAGCGTGGATCATTCGGTGATGGTCAGCCTACCGATGGTCCTACCACCTTCGCGTAGATTAACCACCTGTCCAGGGTACACATAAGGTGTCTTTCCATCTTCTACAACTTCAAATACGATATTCTCACTGGTTGAGCCGGGCATAACCATATCAACTGCTTGCCCACCAACAGATCCTAGGTTGGTGCACTTCACTGTAAAAATACCGCCAGCAACATACATTTGAGGACTATAGTTAACAAAGAACGGCGTGTGTCTACCACCTTCGTCTTTAGTTAAGACATACAACGTTCCCTTCACCGTCTTGCTATGAAGAAGTTCGGGGTTGTTCTTGATGGTCAGCACATCACCACGTTGCACTTGGGTAGATTCGACGGGCACTGTGATGCCAACACCATCACCTGCCGCGGCCACATCAACAATTTCGCGGAACACTTCAATGCCGTTTACCTCAAATTCAACATCGAGGATATCATCGCTGATGGAACGCAGGACAACAGGCTGGCCAGTATGGAACAATCCTTTCAGGATCTGTCCTGTGGCCACCGTGCGTTTGCTAGTGCTGAGGGAGAACACGTCTTCAACATACATCAAGGGATAGCTGCCAAGGACGTTGTTCACCAATGCTTTCACATCGTAATCGGTGATGCTGCCATCGTAATCAACGTCGGCAACCTTCCTATATTCTGCATTGCCTGACTTCAGCATGTTCACGAGTGCTGTCACATCGGCCACGTCCACCTTTCCATCACGGTTCACGTCGCCCATAGGTGCAGGTCCTTGAGTGAAGTAGCCTGGGTTGCTGCTGCCTCCATCGATGTGGGCATAGTCAGGACAAATATGATTTGAGGCATACACCGTGCCGGCACCACCCACCAGGGCTGTGCAGCCAGAGAATAAGCTGTTGTTATTCGCCAAGGAACTTGTACTCCAACCGTCGCCAACATAGATGGTCTTCAGCTTATTGCATATGTTGAACATAATACTCATGTCGGTGACTTTTTGGGTGTTGAAGTGGGTGAGATCGAGCATGGTGAGGCTTTTGCAACCTGCGAACATGCCCTTCATATCGGTCACCTTTGACGTGTTCAGGTACTCGAGGCCTTCAACCTCTGCCATGCTGTTGCATGCATAGAACCAACTATTGGTCGATGTGGGTCGTGCCGTAGCAAATGAGGGGTCGAACACAGCCTTTGTAATGGTTTGGTAGCTGTATCCTGGAACATCATCGGGATTCGGAAGGCTGTACACCGTACCCTCCTTCTCATCGGACTTGCCATCACTGTAGAATGTGAGCGTTTTGTTGAAAAGGACGGCATAGGGCACCGTGGGAACCTGAGACAGATAGCCAGGATTGCTGGGTCCACCGTCGATGTGGGCATATTGAACTCCCCAATTGGGCCAACCGCCATCAATCCATTCCGTGTCCATGCTACCTACGAGGTTTCGACATTCATAGAATATGCCCCATCCGTTTTCGTTGGTCACATTATCTGTATTCCAACCGTCGCCGACGTAGATGGTCTGCAGATTCTGGCATTCCCAGAACATATACCGCATATCGGTCACATTGCGAGTATCGAAGTGGCTCAGGTCGAGTTCGGTAAAGGGGACTCTTGAGAACATGGATTGCATGTTGGTTACCTTGCTGGTGTTTAGGAGTTCCAATCCTTCAATCTCCTGAAGGTTGCTCATCTGGTAGAACCAATCCTTTGTGCTCGTGGGTCGTGCAGAAGCAAACGATTCATCGATGACGAATTTTTTAACCTCATGCGCCACTTCTAACCATCCAGGCGAGTTTTCGTCGCTTGCATTCAGATAGTACTTCTTGCCTGTCTTCTCATAAAGCTTGCCATCGTTGTAGAGCGTCAGCAAGTTGGTGTTAACATCATAAATGGCATAAGGTTTAGCCGTGAAGTAGCCGGGATCCATTTCACCATCATCGATGTGGGCATAATAGATACCGTAGTGCCCTTCTTCCCACTCTGAGCCTGCACCTCCGACGAGGTTGGGACAATTAGCGAACATATAACCATCCGACCCACTGAATCCCTCATTCCAATTGCTTCCGGCATAAATGGTTGTCAGCGATGTGCAATTAGAGAACATGTTTCCCATGTTGGTCACCTGGCTCACATCGAAATCAGTCAGGTCGAGAGTCTTCAGTGCATTACACTCGTTGAACATGCTATTCATCGTAGTCACCTTCTGTGTGTTGAAGCCCGTCACATCAATGTACTCCAAATTTCTGCAGAGTGAGAACATGCTCTCCATGTTGGTCACCTCGCTGGTGTTGAGATATCCGATGCCGTCAATGCTGGTTAAATTACTCATAGCCACAAACCAATCTTTCGTAGTGGTAGGCCGTGCATTAGCAAATGAGGGGTCGAACACCACCGTGGTGATAAGTCCACTTTTGTTGTTTGTATACCATTCTGGTGTATCTGTGCCCTGATTCAGGCTATAGACGGTTCCTGACTTCAATCCATCCAAGCCATCGTAATAGAAAGTGAGAGTCGTTTCGTCTTCCGAAAGCACAGCGTAAGGTGGTGGGCAAGTGAAATAACCTGGGTTGCTGGGACCACCATCGATGTGGGCGTAGGAAACATCGGTATGGTCAGAATCATACCTGGTTCCAGCTCCACCGACGAGGTTGGGACAATCACTGAACATATAACTGCCAGTTCTCAATTTTTCCACACTCCAATTCGCTCCTGCCAGAATAGTAGTCAGCTGCGAATTTTCGGCAAACATGGCAAACATATCCGTTACATTTGCAGTATTGAAGTAGCGCAAGTCAATTGTGGTCAGCTTGGTATTGCGGAACATGTTCTGCATGGTTGTCACCTCGCTGGTGTTCAGGTATTCGATTCCTTCAATGGTAGTCAGATTTGTCAAATCTAAGAACCACCCATAAGTACTTGTCGGGCGGGCAGCAGCAAACGAGGGGTCGAACACGACTTTGGTAATTACCTCCTCGCTATACCAATCAGGATCCTCCGCCCCAGCAGGGATGCTGAATTTTGAACCCGTCTTCTCGCTCTGCAGTCCGTCGGCATAGAAGGTGAGGGTGTTGCCGTTGAGGACAGCGTAAGGTTGCGATTCGCTGAAGTAGCCAGGATTGCTGCTTCCTCCATCGATGTGGGCATAGGTCTTGTCAATGTTGTTCACACCGTCGCAAGTAGTTCCTGCACCACCCGTAAGTTTCGAACAACCTGAGAACATATTCGAAGATTCTATCACGGCATCGGTGTTCCAGTTGCTGGCATAAATGGTGGTCAGCGCGCTGCAGCCACTGAACATGCCCTTCATGTTGGTCACCTTCTCAGTATTGAAGTTGCTCAGGTCGAGTGTCTTCAGCTTACTGCACTTGTTGAACATGAATTGCATGTCTTTCACCTCGGTGGTGTTCAGATAGATGAGATTCTCAATAGTGGTGAGTTTACTCATTGCGTTGAACCATCCGTATGTGCTTGTCGGACGTGCATTGAGGAACGACATATCAAATACTGCAGTCGTAACACTCCCAGGATAACCACTGCCAACCCAATAGGGATAATCACCATTGAAAGGCACGTTATAAACCTTGCCCTGCTTGGTTCCCGGAGCACCATCAGCATAGAAGACAATGGTGGTATTGTCGGTGCTTTGAACGACGTATGGTCTATATGAGAGGTAGCCAGGATTGCCCAGCGCGTTGTCAGCTCGGGCGTATGTCTTGTCTACTTTGCTCTCATCGTAGGCAGTTCCGGCACCACCTTTCAGATTGACACAGCCTTCAAACATATTATTGCTGTAGTAGGGTGATACCTTGCCGGTAGTAAATGTTGGGCTGATGAAGATAGTGGTAAGCTGTTCGTCACCTCGGAACATTCCCATCATGTTGGTGACGTTCATCGTGTTGAAGCTGGTGAGGTTGAGAAGGGTGAGAGCCGTGCAGTTCTTGAACATGGCGTTCATGTCAGTCACCTGCCTGGTGTCGAATTTGCTCACGTCGACGCTGGTGAGGCTTTTGCAGTCGTAGAACATCGATGACATGTTGGTCACTTTCTCTGTATTGAATTTGCTCACGTCGACACTGGTGAGGCTCTCGCAGCCATTGAACATTTTCTCCATCGACGTCACCTCGCTGGTGTTCAGACGTTCGATGCCAGTGATGGTGGTGAGTTTCGAGGCTCCCTCAAACCAACTGGCAGTGCTGGTGGGGCGGGCAGTTGTGAAAGATGCATCGAACACCACTTTGGTGACGTCAGCAAGGGCTGAAGTTCCCCATCTGCGCAGGTTATACTTGGTGCCTACCTTCTTGCTCTTCATGCCATCGGCATAGAAGGTGAAGGTTGTCTTGTCAGTGCTCAGCACAGCGTATGGCGAATTGGAGAGGTAGCCTGGTTTGTCGGTACCACCATCGACGATGGCATATTGTCTATCTTCATAATTATTTCCTTTCCATGTTGTGCCTGCACTACCCACAAGTTTTTCACAGTCGAAAAACATATTTGAAGATTTTGAAAAATAGAGGCGTTGCACATCCCAATCTTCTCCCACAAAGATGGACTTCAGATTTGAGCAACCACTAAACATGGCCTCACATGATGCAACATTTTTCGTATTGAAGGTTCCCAATTCGAGAGAAGTCAGCGATGTGCATCCATAGAACATATAATCCATTTCGGTCACCTTGTTTGTACTGAAGTAAGTCAGGTTGAGGGAAGTGAGGCTCTTGCAGCCGTCGAACATATGGGCCATCGACTCCAGACTGGAAGTGTAGAAATAGGGCATCAGGCCAATGGTGGTGAGGTTCTCCATTTTGTAGAACCAATAGAATGGCATAGCAATGTCACCTTCGTTCTTGCAATAGGGCGCGGGGTCTAGTGGGTCATAGAAGGCTACCGTGTTGACGTTCAGATAGTTGCCATCGGCATAGACACCTGTATAGATGTGGTCGTTGTTGACGACGGGATTTTCATAGATGGTGTACTTCGTGCCTTCTCGGCTGTTGATTTCGTCATCATTGTAGAAAGAAAGTTTGCCTTCGTTGTAGACAGCGTAATGAGGGTGCTTGGTAAAGTAACCAGGAGTACCACTGGCATCAATGCGGGCATATGTCTTACCGGTGTAGCTTGCATTATATTCCGTGCCATTGCCGCCCACGAGGCTTGTGCAACCATAGAACATGTTTTGGGAAAGTTCGTCAGTGGCATACGTCGTTTTCCAGCCGCTGCCCACATGGATGGTTTTCAGTCTCGAACAGTTTGAGAACATTTCTCTCATGCTCTTGTAGGAGCCTTTCTCGAACGAGCTCAGGTCGAGCACCTTCAAGGACGAGCAACCACTGAACATTTCTCTTGTTTCACCTACATTCGAGAAGTTGGTCAGGTCGACAAACTTCAGCTTTGAGCAGCCCTTGAACATGTAATTCATGGAGAGATAGTCTGATATCCCCGTCTGGCCTGTCACCCCATTCATGTAGAGAAATTCCAGAGAGGAACACCCTTGGAACATCGAATCGAATTGCCAAATACCAGAACTGTTGATGTTTTGCATTCCTTTGACACTCGTGAGACGTGTCATACCATGGAACCAGTCCTTGGTCGAACGAATGTTTCTCACTTCAGCGAATGAAGGCTTGAACTCCACGGTGGTGATCTTGGTCAGGTCCACCGCACTGTTGTTATACCACGCTGGCGAAACGTTAGCCGATGCAGTTGCAATCTGGAAGGTTTTTGCACCAAGGCTTTGGGCTTCCGTCAAGCTGTTACAGAAGTACATTTGCGTACCATCGGAAGAGATGGCAGCATACTGTGCCATCATCTTCATTGTTCCCAACATGGTGCCTAAGAGGACCAGCAGGAGCGTCCGTAGTAATGATGTTCCTTTTTTCATAATTAATGGTCGTTTTTAGTTAATAATTTGCTGCAAAGATACAAAAAATAATTTAAAGGCTGTTTGGACTTTTCAATCAATTATTTGGATTTTTGCGTCAAAATGAACAAAAAGAAGAAGTGGGAGGAATAAATATTAAATTATTATTAAGAAAGGTGGTTCAAATTGCATATTTACAACAAACTTGACTGCGATGGTGATGTTTTTTCACTTTTTCTTTGTTAGTATCACATTTTTCACTATCTTTGCAAATATTATAATGTAAAACAAAATGATGACCGATATGCTACATACCAAAGTTCTCAAGATTAGTTTGCTAATGCTGTGTACCACCCTGCTTGAAGTGCCTGCTGCTTATAGCCAGACACAGGCAGAGAAGCCATCGCCAGTGGTAAGCCTGCTGGACGACTTCAACCAGTCGCCATCGGCCAACAAGGCAAATGCGTTCTTTTCGGCTTTGCTGAAGGAAGAGCTTCTGGAAGAGCCCCTTGCCTTCACCCAGCAGACACATCGCGACACACTCAACCAGCAGGTATGGTACTGGGCAGCAGAATACTTCTACGACCAACAGCAGTATCAGTTGGCTGAAGACTATGCCCTGAAGGCGCTGCCGTTGTGCGAGAAAGGTAACAATGTGGGCATTCATGGCGACTGTCTATCGCTGCTCGCTCTTGTCCAGATTCGGAAGGGACACTTCAACGACGCTGCCCGTTATGCCAAGGAGTGCAACAAGCTGGATATGCAGGTGGGTGATCCCGACAACATTTCCTCATCGCTGAACACGCTGGCAGGAATCTATATGAGCATGCGACAGCCAAAGGAGGCCGAACAATATGTGCTGAAGGGCATCGAGTACTGCAAGAAGGCTGGCAACGAGAAGCGGTTGGCTATTCTCTACGGTATGGCATCGGAAGTGTATCACCACCTGGAAAAGGAAAAGGAGTCGCTGGACTATGCCACTCGTGCCTGCGAAATTGAGCAGAAAGCAGGACGTGTAGACAAGGTGGCTGTTCGTCAGGCACAACGGGCAGCTGCTCTCATCAACCTGCATCGCTACGACGAGGCGAAGAAGGCTCTTGAAGAGGCTATTCCTGAGTTTCGCCGTGATGGCAACCGCCACTCACTGGGTATCGCCTGCAACCAGATGGGACTCCTGCTACACCGTGAGAAGAATGACTCGGCAGCCGTGAAGTATCTGAACGAGGCATTGGCCATCTTCCAAGAACAGAAAGACCTTTTCAACGAAAGCCAGAGCCACAAGTCGCTATACAATGTGTTGCGACTGGGCAACCCGGAGCTGGCCATGCAACACATAGACCGCTTTAATGAGTTGCGCGACTCGCTCTACGACCATAATACTGGTGAACTGCTCTCGAAATATGCTGCTGAATATGGCAATGCAGAACTGCTGCAACAGCAGGAAGAAGAACACAATGCCCACACGCGTGACATCCTGATTGCCGTGCTGGTATTGTTGGCCGTGATACTTGGCGTATGGGTGTTCAGAAGCATTGAGCGCCGACGCCAACAACGTCGCATGGAAACCCTTCTGCAGAAGATTGACCTGCTCACGAAGCAAAACGTTAGACTGAAGACACATGAGGGCAAGGAGCTGGATGGAGAGGATGTCGAGAAGAAACTGCAAGAAGAGGAATCCATCGAGAATGAAGACCAGCAGTTCCTGGCAAAGGTGATTGCCCTGGTCGACGAGGCATTGGCCAACAAAGACTATGGCGTGGAGACCATTGCTGAGCAGATGAACATGAGTGTGAGCACTTTCCGCCGCAAGCTGATGGCAGTCACCGATGAAAGTCCGAAGAACTACATCACGGCCATACAGATGAACAAGGCCGCCACATTGCTTGAGAAGCAGCCTAGCCTCTCGATGAATGAGGTGTCGAACCGTTGTGGCTTCGATGATGCAGCCAACTTCTCACGAGTGTTCAAGCGTTTCTATGGTGTTGCTCCATCGCAATACAGCAAAAAGCGAGAAGAACACCTGAATGCTCTCCGCCAAAGCGATGAGGAAGAGTAATAATGTCGCCTGGCCAAAGGGAAGAAGATAAGAGATGACCTTATCCGAACGCAGCATAAGCCCGAAGGGCTGACAAGATTACAGGCAGGCGGTGTAGCGAAGCGGAACCCCTGCTTGGAGAATCCACAACAATTCAAAACCCCGACGGGGTGACAGAAATTCTGTCGGGCCTTCGGCACTTTTCTACTTGTACGCATCATTTGCAGGGGTTTCGCTTCGCTACACCACCTGCCTGTGTTCTGTCGCACCTTCGGCGCTCTATGGGGCAAATCCCATATCACTCCCAAAGCAAAAAGTTACTTGTCTGAAAAAAAAATTGAAAGATTTGAATGATTTCAAAAATTATTCGTATCTTTGTCCGCAAGAAATAAAGAATTTATTCAATTATCATTAACTTAAACAAAAACATTATGGCTAAAAAGTTTATCTGTGCCGTTTGCGGCTACATTCATGAAGGTCCCGAGGCTCCCGAGCGCTGCCCCATCTGTAAGGCTCCCGCCTCGAAGTTTACAGAACTGAAAGAGGACGAAGTTCCCGTTTATGCTACTGAGCACAAGATTGGCGACGGCAAGCCCGAAGGTGTCAGCGAAGAGATGATCAACGACCTGCGCAACCACTTCAATGGTGAGTGCGGCGAAGTAGGTATGTATCTGGCTATGAGCCGTCAGGCTGACCGCGAGGGCTATCCTGAGATTGCAGAGGCCTTCAAGCGCTATGCTTTCGAAGAGGCTGAGCATGCTTCTAAGTTTGCTGAGCTGCTGGGCGAGTGCGTATGGGACACCAAGACGAATCTGGAGAAGCGTGCTGCCGCTGAGGCAGGTGCTTGCGAAGACAAGTTCCGCATTGCCAAGAATGCCAAGGCTGCCGGCTTCGATGCTATCCACGACACCGTTCATGAAATGGCAAAGGACGAGGCCCGTCATGGTGCAGGCTTCGCTGGCCTGCTGAAGCGCTATTTCGGTAAGTAAACTGCAGCTTTCACTCAGTGAATCATAAGCATAGTTCTGCTCTTGCAGGGCTATGCTTTTTGTTTTCCAAAAGCTATGCTTTCAGCCTCCAGGAGCAATGCTTTCAGCCTCCAAGAGCAATGCTTTCAGAGCCCAAGAGCAATGCTTTTAGAACCCAGGAGCAATGCTTTTAGAGCCCAAGAACAATGCTTTTAGAGCCCAAGGTTAATGCCTTGAGAATCTGAAAGGATTATTATTCACGAACAAAGGGAAAGCTTTAGCGAACCACCTTGATTCGCTTACTGCGGGCAGAAGCTGGCAATTGGGTTTCGCCATCAAGCACACGGATGACGGTTCGTTTTCCTGCAGGAGCGGCGTCAATGGCTTCCTGCAACGAGAAGTAGTTACCACGACCCTCCTGCGACACCACATAGTCATAGTGGCGTACATGACGGCGCAAGGCAGGGACCTTCTCAGCAATGGCATCAGCCAACAGACCAGCCACCAATCGAGCACCAAACACATTGTAATGGGTGTTGTCGTGACGGCCATTGGGAATACTTGCCACCTCGCCAGGACGATACCACATGTGCAGTCGGCGTGAACCCTCGATGCCCATGCCCTGCTCCAAGTCGTGAGTAATGCGATTGGCATCGATGAAGACAACTCCCATCTGCTCAGCCACTCGACGGGGCGACAGCAGATAAGCACCATGGGTGTCGATGAGTGTGTCACTATTCACCTGCTCATCCTCATACTTCGTGTTGCGCAAAGCCTCATCTTCAGCACTACCATCGCTGGCTTGGAAGAAGTTGCGACGCACAACGGCATTCATCAGAATGGGAGTGGCCTTGCGCTCACGAGCCTCACGGACAAAGCGGCTGAGGTTCTCATCGAACGTTCCACCTGGCTCTGTGTGGCGTGCCGTGTCCTGCTTCTCATCGTTATGACCAAACTGAATCACAACATAGTCGCCAGGCCGCAACTGCTCGAGCACACGCTGCCAACGTCCTTCAGTAATAAAGCTCTTCGAAGAACGTCCATTCACAGCATGATTGCTCACTCGCACATGACGGTCGAAGCAACCTTGCAGCATCATCCCCCACCCTCTTTCAAGGTTGGTCTGTGGGTTCTGCTTGTCGGCAGCCGTTGAATCACCGATAATAAAAATGGTGGTCGACTTGTTCGACGATGTGAGTACGAACAAGCCAATCACCATCAGTATGTATGTGAGGCGTTTCATCATTGTGAAACCTGTGCCAATAGCTCATCGACGGTTACCAGCTGCTGGTCGCCCGTGAGCATGTTCTTCAGCGTGAACTTCCCTTCGTTGATTTCGTTTTCACCAGCCAATGCCACAAAAGGAATCTGCTTCTGGTTGGCATACGACATCTGCTTCTTCATCTTCGAAGCATCGGGGAAGAGTTCTGTACGCACTCCTGCTGCACGCAGCTTGCCAACCACGGGCAGGCAGTAGGCCGTCTCTTTTTCTCCAAAGTTGATGAAGAGCACACGCGTGCCATTAACAGCATCGGTTGGATAGGCATCGAGCTGGTTAAGAACATCGAAGATGCGGTCTACACCAAACGAGATTCCCACACCGCTGACACCAGGCATTCCGAAGATGCCCGTGAGGTTATCGTAGCGACCTCCACCTGTGATGCTGCCAATCTGCACATCGAGAGCCTTCACTTCAAAGATAGCTCCGGTGTAATAGTTCAGACCACGGGCCAAAGTGAGGTCGAGTTCAATGGCGTTGTTGAGTCCCAGAGTCTTCAGCGTATCAAGGATGAAACGACACTCCTCCACTCCCTTCAGGCCAGTCTCTGAGGAAGAAAGCACCTGAGAAATGGTCTGCAACTTCTCGTCGTTGGTGCCAGCCAGGGTGATGATTGGCTGCAGCTTCTCTATCTGCTCGTCGGTAAGGCCATCCTCACGCAACTCGGCATTCACATTGTCGAGGCCAATCTTGTCGAGTTTATCGATGGCTACGGTGATGTCTACAATCTTGTCGGCAGCTCCGATGACCTCAGCAATACCTGAGAGAATCTTACGGTTGTTGATCTTGATGAGTACACGCACACCAAAGCGAGTGAAAACGGTGTCGATGATCTGCATGAGCTCCACCTCGTTGAGCAAGGAATCGCTGCCCACTACATCGCCATCGAACTGGTAGAACTCACGATAACGGCCTTTCTGCGGTCGGTCAGCACGCCATACAGCCTGATACTGATAGCGCTTGAAGGGGAACTGAATCTCCTCGCGATGCATCACCACAAAACGGGCGAATGGAACTGTAAGGTCGTAGCGCAGTCCTTTCTCGCACATCTTGGCAGCAAGATGCAGGGCATTGCGTTCGCGGAGTTCCTCATCGGTGACCTTTGCCAGGCAGTCGCCGGAGTTGAGCACTTTGAAAAGCAGTTTGTCGCCTTCCTCACCATATTTACCCATGAGCGTCTGCAGGGTTTCCATCGCAGGTGTCTCAATCTGCTGGAAGCCATAGAGGGCATACACGTCGCGGATGGTATTGAAGATATAGTTGCGCTTCGCCATCTCAATGGGTGAGAAGTCGCGCGTTCCTTTGGGTATACTGGGTTTGTTCATTTACGATTTACAGAATTCTTCGTGATTATAAACTGATGTAGGTACTCCGGCAAGCATGCCCGAAGTCCTATTGACTACTTGCGAATGATGGTCTGATCGCGGTCAGGACCAATCGAGATAATCTTGATGGGTGTTTCGAGCTGCTGCTCCAGGAACTGTATGTAGTCGCTGAAAGCCTTCGGGAACTGCGACTCATCGGTGAAACGAGTCATATCGGTCTTCCAACCAGGCAACTCCACATAGACAGGCTCGATGCCTTCCTCCACGCTGTAGGGGAAGTAGTCGATGCGTTCGCCATGCTGACGATAGGCCACACAGGCCTTGATGGTTTCAAACTCATCGAGCACATCGCTCTTCATCATGATGAGCTCTGTGACACCATTCACCATGATGGCATAGCGGAGAGCCACCAAGTCAATCCAACCACAACGGCGCTCACGACCTGTGACGGCTCCATACTCATGGCCAAGGTCGCGGATGCGCTTGCCTGTCTCATCGAAGAGCTCTGTGGGAAACGGTCCTGCACCAACACGTGTGCAGTAGGCTTTCATGATGCCATAGACGTTGCCGATTTTGTTGGGACCGATGCCAAGACCCGTGCAAGCACCCGCACAGATGGTGTTCGACGAGGTGACGAAAGGATAGGAACCGAAGTCTACATCGAGCATGGTTCCCTGAGCACCCTCGCAAAGCACCGTCTTGCCTTCACGCAGGAAGTTGTTGATCTCGTGTTCGCTATCAACAATGGGGAACTGCTTCATGTACTCGATGCCCTCCATCCACTTGCGCTCCACGTCGGTGATGTCATAGTCGGTAAAGCCCAAGGCACGCAGCGTTTTCTCATGACGAGCCTTGTGAGCCTGATATTTAACTTCGAAGTTATCGAGGATGTCACCCACGCGCAAGCCGTTGCGGCTCACCTTGTCGGTATAGGTGGGACCGATGCCCTTACCCGTGGTGCCCACGCGGTTCTTACCCTTTGATGCCTCGATGGCAGCATCGAGAAGACGATGGGTAGGCATGATGAGATGTGCTTTCTTCGAGATGTGGAGTCGCGTCTTCAGCTCATGTCCGCTACGCTCCAGGTCGCGGGCCTCATCCATGAAGAGATCGGGAGCCAGTACCACGCCATTACCTATCACATTCACCTTACCACCTTGGAAGATGCCTGACGGGATGCTTCGCAACACATACTTCTCGCCTTCGAACTCCAGAGTGTGGCCAGCATTCGGACCACCTTGGAAACGAGCTATCACATCGTACTGCGGAGTCAGCACGTCAACAACCTTACCTTTGCCTTCATCACCCCATTGGAGTCCCAGAAGGACATCAACTTTTCCTGTATTCATCTGATATGTTTGATTTTTAATCATGTTCCTTTTTTCAGTTCTTTCTGCCTTGCCTTTCGCTTCATCTTCGACTGGCACGACGAGCAGACGCCATAGATGTAGATGATGAAGCCATCTTTGCGGAAGCGCTTTGGCCGCACATTGTCTACAATGGCTGCAAGGGCCGTTGTCCGCAACTCGTCGATATTGCCACACACCGTACATACCTGGTAGCAATGGTTCTCATTCTTGTAGCCCACTTCGTACCATGTGCCGTGAGGAAGGACGAACTTCACAACCAAGCGCATCGACAAGAGCAGTCGCAGGGTGTTATAGAGCGTTGCACGGCTGACGATGAAGTTGTCGGCAGCAAGTTTCTCGCTGAGTTCTTCAAGCGTGAAGCGGCCCTTCATGTCGCAAATGGCGTCCAGAATTGTATAGCGTTCCGTAGTCTTGCGGCTTTTGTTTGCCTCAAGATAACGAGTGAAAACAGTCCTTATTTGCTCCTTAATATTGGCCTCCATGCAAGTGTAACGCTCAAAAAACGTACAAAAATACTACTTTTTTTGCACATAAGCGTCATCTTTTTTATAAAAAATCTAAACAAAGTGCTTTACGGGCCATATTTGCATATTCATCACCCAACTCCGAAAAGCGCATCACGCAGTTCATGGCAGCATGCTTCAGGCCTGCATGTTCCGACTGCAAAGCTACCGATACCTGATCAAGGAACTCATTGATACCTCGATCGTTAGGCTCTTTCATTCGACTAAAGATGCGGGCAAGAATGAGATAGGCTGCCATCTGTCGCAGATTGTCATCAGAAGCCATCCATTCGTAGGCGATGACGGGTGCATAGTCGAGATGCTGATACAGATGAAATGCTGCTATTTCGACCATCTCCTGCGAATGGGTCTGCTCCATCCAGATATCAACAACCTCGCGAGGCATCTGAGCAGGCGGCATGAGCAGCGTGGCCAGGATCTTGCATTCGCGGATTTCTTCTTTCCACAATTCGATGGCAAGTTCATAGTCTTGCTCATACTCCCGAGCCATTGCCTGTAAATCGGGCAGGCTGACTCCCCAGTTAATCTTGTAGTCGAGTCCTTTATCGCGCATCGACCGTGCAGCCACTCCGTTCATCATGAGACGGAACGACTGCTTGATAGCCTTCAGTTTCTCGTGGGTTTGTTCTGTCATGTCAGTTTTGTTTTTATGGTTTGGAACACGTAGTCTTCAATTACAGAAAACCGTATTCACGGCTGTAACGGAGCATCTGTTCCTCGTAGGATTCAGAATAGTCGGGCACCACATCGATGATGGTGCCTTCAGCATCGACAACCGGTTTCAGCCAAGGGTTGAGGAAACCCTTATAGGGGGCGAAGTTCAGCTGCTTGTAGCGGGCCAACACTTCAGCATGCAAATCGGCATCAACATTCACGGCATAGCGTTCCACCAGCGAGCGTGCAGCCTCATAGTCGCCTTCACTTTTGATGCGCTGCACCTCAGCCAACAACTCGGCAAAGAGTTTCCGCAGCGTTTCATAGTTGTTGATGAGCAAGTAGGTCTTCTCATTGCGGCGAATGAGCGACACAGCACCCTTCGAGTGCTCGTAGACCCAATGTGCTATGAGGGAACGGTTACGCATGTGGGCCTCCTCTATCTGATTGCCAGGTTCAATGCGCACCAGCTGTGTCATGAGTCCGTTGAGCATGTAGGTGTAGTATTGCGACTGGTATGCCCTGCGGTTGGGCAGCAGACCGAGTTCAACAAGCTTCGCATCAGCAATGTAATAGAGGCCAAACAAGTCGGCTCGCGCCTCTTCTATGGTATTTCCATAGGCCTTCAGCGCATCGGGGCTCACACCTGGCAACAGTTGTCCGCTGCCGTGCCCCAGGCATTCGTGCAGGTCGGTATGAAGGTTATCACATGTGTCGCCATAGGTAAGAATCATCGAACGGGTGGCATCGTCGATGACAAACTCTTCCATGAAGCCACTTCCTCGCGATGCTTTCGAATAGGCTTCGGTGATGTTTTTGATGGTGATGCTCTTCGATCCATGCTGAGCACGAATCCAGTCGGCATTCGGAAGATTGATGCCGATGGCTGTCGACGGATACTCATCACCACCTAGCATAGCCGCACAGATGACGTTGGCCGTGACACCTTTGACTTCCTTTTTCTTGAATCGATCATCAACAGGCGAATGATCCTCAAACCACTGCGCCCGCTGACTAATGGCTTGTGTGCGCTTTGTGCCTTCTTCGTCGCGATACTCCACAAGTCCCTCCCACGAGCCTTTCAGGCCTAATGGGTCGCCATATACTTCGATGAAGCCATTGATGAAGTCGACACCACCTTGCAACTCATGCAGCCACTCAATGGAATACTCATCGAACAAACGCAGGTCGCCTGTGCGGTAATAGCGAATGAGCAAGCCGATGACCTTCTTCTGCTGTTCGTTCTCGGCCACCGACTGCGCTTTCTCAAGCCAAAAGACAATCTGCCGAATAGCTTCTCCATATAGACCGTCCTCCTTCCAAGTTAGTTCTTTCAATTTCCCTTGCTGCTTCACCAACTTCGAGTTCAGTCCGTAGGAAGGAGGTGCGTCGTCGGTGGCATCCTGCATGGCAGCATAGAAGGCTTCCACTTCCTCCTGGCTGACTCCTTCATAGAAGTTGCAAGCCGACGTTTTCACAAGGTCCTCGCCATCGGCTTTATTCACGCGCTTTGGCAACACCTCAGGATGGAAGATGACGGGGAACAACTCCTTGCACATCATCTCTACACTCTCGCCCTCGCGTAAAGGCAACAATGACTTGTCCGTGCTCTCAATCAATGAGCGCAGATAGTCTTCTGAGAAGCCCGGAGCGAACTTCTCGCAGCCATAGTGATGATAGATGCCATTGGAAAACCAGACACGCTTCAGGTAGACATCGAAAGCCAATGAGTCATCTGTAGCGTTGCCTACACCTCTTTTATAAATATACAGGCACTCGAGCAGTTTTCTGATGCGGAGATTGTATTTACCGAACTGATCGGTCGTAATGTCGCGACCACACAGCGCAGCCTTCGCTAAATAATAAACATAGCGCTTCTGCCCTAAGGTAAGCATTTCGAATCCGTCGAGCCTATAGCGTAACATCTGGACGTCGGCGAAACGTTCACCTGCATAGTTGAAATCGTCATGCATGGTTGTTGTGTTATGAATTTTAGTTTCGCAATCGCTTACCTTTCATAACTTCTGAAGATGTATTACGAATCTTTCGCAGCCTTTTCCTTTTTTGCCTTTCTCTTCTTCGACTTCTCCAGAAGTTCAGGATGCTGAGCGTAGTGTGATTGCTTGAAATCGCGCGGGGTGGTTCCTGTTATCCGATAGAACGACGCATAAAAAGACTGACGATTAGAGAAGCCAACCATGTCGGAAATCTCCTCCATGCTCAGATCCTGATAACGTTGGTCGATAAGCATCGCCATTGCCTCCTCGATTCTGTATTTGTTGACGAAGGAGGTATAGTTCATGTGAAACTTTACATTTACTACAGCAGAGACATAACGTGTGTTTGTGCCTAAATCTTCAGCAAGTCTTTTTGCCGAATAATTCTTGTCCTTGAACTTCTTCTCGATGAGAATGATATTCAGGATTTTCTCTTTCAACTCATCCATCAGAGGTGCACTCACCAACATACGATATGCGGCCTTCTTTTCTTTCTTCTCTGTAATGTTGTATTTAGCCATAATAAAGATTGTTTAAGGAAACAAAATCTTTTCACAATGCAAAAATACTAAAAATATTTGAAATAAAAGCGTTTTCACTTCTTTTTTTTGCAAAATATTCGTAACTTTGACCGATATTTAAGAAAAAACATGATAAAAAAGCTATTATGCTACGGTTTTCTTGCTATTTCACTATGTGTGTATGGCAAGTCGGGAAACACCACCATCGTGATTTCGCTCGACGGTTGCAGGTGGGACTACCCTCTCTGGTACGATACGCCCATGTTCGACTTCATGGCTGAAAACGGCATCTCATCAGGACTCATACCGTCATTCCCCTCGAAGACATTCCCCAACCACTACACATTGGCTACGGGTCTCTATCCCGACCATCACGGCATTATTGCTAACTCTTTTCTCGACACCGAGAGCGGAGAAGTGTTTTCACTTAGCGACCCAGAGCAGAAGACAAACCCGAAGTACTATGGTGGCGAACCCATCTGGCTCACAGCCAAGCGTCAGGGTCTGCGCACGGCTGTGTTCTATTGGCCTGGCTCCGACGTGCCTATTCTCGGTCAGCACCCCGACACCTATTTTAATTATGACGACAAGCCTCGTCTAAGTGCCAAGCAGCGCATCAATGGTATCATCGAACAACTGGCAAAGCCCGACGACAAGCGCCCGCACCTCATCATGGCCTACCTGGAACAGCCCGATGCAAATGGTCATAAATATGGTCCGCAGAGCAAACTGACACGAAAAGCTGTCGTCAAAGTCGACTCTCTCATCGGCCACCTCTACCAGCGTTTGTGCAGCCATCATCTCGAGAAGAAAGTAAATCTCGTGGTGCTCTCCGATCATGGAATGGCTTGGGTAGACGGCACTCATGCCATCACAATCGCTCACCGGCTGAAGCAGGAGTGGGTGCGCGACATCGTCGGCGAGATTCCTGCATGTGTCTATGCGAATTCAGGATATGCCGACTCCATCTATCTTGCCCTTCGCGACATCCCTCATGCTCGCGTTTGGCGAAAAGGCGAGGTGCCGGAGTATCTGCATTATGGCACATCGTCGCGCATTGGCGATGTGGTGGTATTGCCCGACATCGGCTACATCGTCTATAATAAGCCTTTCGGTGCAGGAGGCACGCATGGCTACGACCCAACGTTGCAGGAGATGCATGCTATCTTCCGCGCCATCGGTCCCGACATCCCACATACCTCTATACCCGACTTTCCCAACGTGTGTGTCTACAACTTCCTATGCAGACTCTTGGGCATACAACCGGCTCCCAACGACGGTACTGATATTCCAGAATTAGTGAACAGCGATGTTCCCTTCTTCCCTGCCACCCTTCCATAAGACTGAAAGTGGTGCGCATGCAAAACTGATAATCATATCAAAACAATAAAAACCAAAAAAGAATATGGAAAGAACATGGAGATGGTTTGGCAAGAACGACAAGATTACGCTTGCCATGCTTCAGCAAATTGGTGTCGAAGGCATCGTCACAGCATTACACGACGTTCCTCTCGGCCAGGTATGGACCCGCGAAAAGATACGCGACCTGCGTGAATACATCGAGAGCTATGGCATGCGATGGAGTGTTGTAGAGTCGCTGCCTGTCGTTGAGACCATTAAGTATGGCGGCCCCGATCGTGACTACCAGATTGAGGTCTACAAAGAGTCGCTGCGCAATCTGTCGGCAGAAGGCATCCACTGCATCTGCTACAACTTCATGCCTGTTCTCGACTGGGCACGTACCGACCTGCTCCATCCCAACCCCAATGGTGCATCCAACCTCTACTTCAACTATGCCGAGTTTGCCTACTTCGACATCTATATCTTGAAGCGTGAGGGCGCACGCGAGGAATGGGCTGCATTCAAGTTCCCGGAAGGCGTTGGCGAGGGACGCAATGTGTTGGCTGAATGCGACGAACTGGCTAAGACGATGACACCCGAGAAGGATCATCAGCTCGTGGAGAATATTGTTATCAAGACGCAAGGCTTTGTCAGCGGCAACTTCAGCGAGAACGACGAAGCGCCCATTCAGAAATTCCGCGAATTCCTCGACCTCTACAAAGGCATCGACAAGAAGCAACTGCGCGAAAACATGAAATACTTCCTCGAGGCCATCATGCCGACATGCGAAGAATGCAACATGAATATGTGCGTACATCCCGATGATCCCCCTATCGAGATTCTGGGACTTCCTCGCATCGTTCGCACCGAGGAGGACATCCAGTGGTTCCTCGATGCCGTCCCAAACAAGCATAACGGACTTACCTTCTGCGCTGGCTCGCTCTCGGCTGGTGCCTATAACAACGTTGTAGAACTGGCTAAGAAGTTTGCACCACGCACTCACTTCGTACACCTGCGCTCGTGCCACATCTTCCCCAATGGCGACTTCACCGAGGCAAGCCACCTGGGTGGACGTGCCGACATCATTGAACTCTGCCGCATCTTTGAGAAAGAGAATCCCGACCTGCCAATGCGCGTCGATCATGGCATGACCATGCTTGGTGACGAGTCAAAAGGCTATAACGCAGGATATTCGTTCCTCGGCCGCATGTTCGCATTAGGTCAGGTACAGGGCATCCTTGCTACTGTCGACCGTGAACTCGGTATCAAATACCAACAGCCAGGATTCTTCGATTAAATCCCCAACCTTCAAACTACACAACACAAAAAAGGAAAGATGAAGACATTGCTCATTGCCTCATTATGGCTCACCCTATCGCTGCCGTGTTCAGCACAAGGCCCTTGGAAAGAAGGAGCCTTCAAAACTGGCCAATACCGCAACCTCCTCGTTGAGATGGGTTATAAGCCTGCCGATGTCGACGCGAAAGTCAGCGAAGTTTTTAACGATGTGTTCTACGGACCCAACAAGGTATACTTCGAGGTTGGCGACTCCTTGGGCTATATCTCCGACATCAAGAACCACGATGTTCGCACAGAGGGAATGTCATACGGCATGATGATTGCTGTGCAGTTTGACAAGAAGGACATCTTCGACCGGCTATGGCGCTGGAGCAAACGCTACATGCAGCATAAGGGCGGAAGCAGAGAAGGCTATTTCGCATGGAGTTGCAAGACCGACGGCACACGTAATGCCCAAGGTGCAGCATCTGACGGCGAACTCTACTACATCACCGCTCTGCTCTTTGCATCCAACCGCTGGGGTAATCAAACGGGCATCGACTACAAGGCCGAAGCTCAACACATCCTAAGCAGCATACAGCCACGCGAGTATCAGGCTGAACAGCCAGCCGGCCCTTGGGGCGGAGCCAGAGGCGGAACGATGTATCTCATCGATCCAGAGACAAAACTCATCACCTTCACTCCCGACGGATTCGGACAACGATTCACCGACCCCAGCTACCACATTCCCGCCTTCTATGAGGTTTGGGCAAAGTGGGCAGACGACGGGCGCAGCGACTATTGGAACGAATGTGCCAAGAAGAGTCGCGAGTTCCTGCATAAGGCCATCAATGAAAAGACAGGACTGAATGCTGACAACTGCCAGTATGACGGCAGCGAGATGCAAATGCCCCGTTTCCCAGGAAGGCCACAACAGCAACCCGCCACACCCCGCCGTTTTGGCAACAACAATTTCCGCTATGACTCGTGGCGCGTACCTATGAACATTGCCCTCGACTACGAGTGGAGCTGTGCCGACCGCGAATGGCAGCAAAAGTATGGCGAGACCATCCAGAAGTTCTTCTATTCCCAAGGCATCGACACATACGTTGACCAGTATCGCGTAGACGGCACGTTGCCTGAAGGCGATGAGATTCTGCAGGCTGGAGGATTCAGGAAACTGCGTCACAGCGTCGGACTTGCAGCTACACTGGCAGCAGCCTCGATGATGTGCTCTCACGACATCAGCAAAGAGTTCGTCCAGGCATTGTGGAATGCCCGCCATGAACCAGCCGAAGACGGCTACTTCGATGCCTATTACGAGGGGCTGCTCCGACTCTTCGCCTTCATGCACTTGAGTGGGAACTATCGCATTATCACGCCCTAACATCCCGAACTTCAAGTATAACAAGAAAATAGGTCTCTACCTGATGGAAATCGGGTGCAGAGATTAAAGAAAGAACTATAACTCTTATCATCGTACATGAAATTAACAGACATGCTGAGCGGCCAGCTGAATGCCGCAGAGTGGGAAGCAAAAGGCTATGAGCTTCCAAAATTCAATATCGAGGACATTCGTCGCAAGACGCATGACGAGCCCACATGGGTGCACTTCGGCGGTGGAAACATCTTCCGTGCTTTCCCGGCTGCCATCCTCAACGATGCGCTGAACACTGGCCAGTACGACCGCGGTGTGATTGTTGCCGAGACTTTCGACTTCGAGGTCATCGACAAAGCTTACGCCCCTTATCAGAACCTCTCGTTGTTGGTGAGCCTGCGGTCATCGGGAACAATCGGGAAGAAGATCATCGCCAGCGTAACCGAAGCGCTGAAGGCTGATGAACAGTTCGACGATTGGAAACGTCTCGTTGAAATCTTCCGCAACCCGTCGCTGCAAATGATTTCGTTCACCATCACCGAGAAAGGCTATTCGTTCAACGAACAAGACCTGGCGCGAGGTCTACACCCCGTCTTTGCGATGGGTAAGGTATGCGCCCTACTCTACGAGCGCTGGCAGGCCGGACAATTGCCACTCACAGTTCAATCTATGGACAACTGCTCGCACAATGGAGACAAAGTGAAAACCGGTGTCTTTGCCTATGCTGAACGTTGGGTGGCCGACGGATTGGTACCTGCTTCCTTCCTCGACTATCTGAAAGACGAATCGAAGATAACGTTCCCTTGGTCGATGATCGACAAGATTACTCCTCGTCCGCATGAGAAAGTAAAGGAATTGTTGGCAGCCGATGGATTCGAAGACAACAACTACATCGAAACGGAGAAACATACGTTCACAGCACCATTCGTCAACGCAGAGGAAGTGCAATATCTCGTCATAGAAGACAACTACACGAACGGTCGTCCCCCACTCCATCTTGGTGGAGCCCTCTATACCACACGCGAAACCGTAGACAAGGTGGAGACGATGAAGGTGACAACCTGTCTGAACCCCCTCCACACAGCAATGTCTATTTATGGCTGCATGCTGGGATATACGCTCATCTCTGCAGAAATGCAGGATGCCGATCTGCGTGCATTCGTTCAGAAGCTGGGCTACATCGAGGCCATGCCTGTGGTGACCGACCCAGGTGTACTGAATCCCTATGAGTTCATCGGTGATGTCATCAACCGACGTCTGCCCAACCCCTTCATGCCCGATGCTCCTCAGCGAATCGCTATGGACACCTCACAGAAACTGCCCATCCGCTTTGGCGAGACCATTAAGAAATATCTGGCACGCGGACTCGACAAGCAGAATCTCGTACTCATACCACTCACCTTGGCAGGCTATGCACGCTATCTGAAAGGCATCGACGACAATGGTCAGCCCTTCTCTCCGTCGCCCGATCCCATGCTGGCAGAGTTGCAAGCCATCGTGGCACCACTCGAGGTTGGAAAGCAGGAGCAGGACTACTCATGTCTGCAGCGCCTCTACAGTCGCAAGGATGTTTTCGGTCTTGATCTCTACGAAGCCGGCCTTGGTAAGCAGATTGAGGGAATGGTGAGCGAGCTCTTCGCTGGTCCTGGTGCCGTGCGCAAGACCCTGCACAAATATGTCGTGGCAAGATAACGGCTTGTGCTGTAGATACGTTAATAATCTCAAAAAACTAGAAAGTAGGAACTAGAAACTAGAAACTTTTTCGTATCTTTGCCGCGATTTTTACAAACCATAACGAGAACAAGAAGATGAAGAAATTACTGATGATAGTAGCAATGTGCTGTTTGACAATGGCTACAGCACAGGCTCAAGAGGTTTTCAAAGAACTGCTGAAGAGCGCCAAGGAAATAGCTGAAGACAAGTCGAAGGACATAGAAACGCGCAAGATTGCGACTTTCAAATTCGACGAGCTGAGCTATATGGCCATGAAGGTGCGCGACGACGTGCTGCGCGACACCACCGACTTGGAATTCTTCAACAAGACCGTCACCATGCTCAACGAGCAGTCGTTCGCGATGCACGAGTTCGTAACGCTCTACCTCAACTCTCTTGCTAAGGCAAAGAAAAAGTCTGAGCGCGACATCATCATCACGGTTTTCCGCGATGCGAGCATCAACAATCCACTGTTCAACGACATGGACAAGGAACTCATCCTGGCCTACTACAACAACGAAAACTACCTCACACAGTTCTCGCTTGACACCAACTGGGTAAAGGCTTTGGAAGCTGTAAGGAAGGAGTAAAGGCCATCCCTTCTCCTTTTTACAGGAAAAAGACAAGCCTCTCAGTCCTGTAGGAAAAGGAACGAACAGAGTTCCATACATTTTAGTCTGTGGCAATTGTCAACTCGGCAATTGTCACAGTAGTTTTTGGTGATAATGATTGGGTTGTTGGTTGGTACTCGAAAGCATAGCTACATGCCCCTACACGTTTATCGTGACTTGCTGGATTGCGGGTTAAATTGAATACTTGTTCTTCCGCTTGGCTGGTCGCGGAGTACCGGTAAGGCCGGGGGCAGAAGCGGCACGTGCGAAACCGCGATATTGTGCCCAGCGGTTTCGGATTCCTGCCACATAGTTCACCGTTTCTGAACCACGCATATAGCCATGCTTAACCACCGGATCACGATAGTATTCGGGTGTGCTAAGCTTTAAAACATAATCCGACACTTCATCCCAGCGATGTGGGTCGCGGCCATTTTTCTGAGCAAGCGACATCGCATCACGAATATGGAAGAAGCCACCATTATAAGCAGCCAACACAAAATAACAACGTTCGTTGCGTTCAGGAATATCATTGAAATGAGTGGTCAGCTGGGCAATATACTTGGCTGCAGCAGCGATGTTTGGCTCTGGTTCAAAGATTTGTGAATGTGGCAAGCCCAAATGGGTAGCCGTAGCAGGCATGATCTGCATCAGACCACACGCACCAGCCCACGAGCGAGCCTGCGGGTCGAAGGTGGATTCCTGATAGCATTGGGCAGCCAACAGGCGCCAGTCCCAGCGTGCTACGGGTGCATACTTCTGGAACAAGGCATCGTAGCGAGAGATAATTCCACCCGACCTGTTCAGCATCGGCGAGTACACTCTGCGTGTAACACTCTTTGTTGACAACAAGAACGACTCTTCAGCCTTCACCTCTGCAACCAGTTCCGGACGGAACCAGCGATTCAGCGTGTCGGCAAGTTCCGTGTTATTCTTCAGCACAGCCCACATCTGCTTGAGTGAATCAGTGGATGAATAACCACAATAGTCCAACTGCTGATAGCGTTGCGGCAGAGGCACAGCTATCACATCGCCTTCACCAGCCTTGAGTCGACTGAGCAATTCAGTTGTATCCTGGCATACCTCAACTCTCAACTTCACCCCTAGCTGCTGAGCAAAACGCTCACAAAGCAGGAACTGCAAACCCATTCCGCGACCGCGATAGTCGTAGTAGGTGTCGGGACCATTCAGCGTGAGCATGATGAGTTCGCCGTTAGCTTGTATGTCGCTCAGTGTGAATCCAGTGGGAATAGTATCTGCTTCACCGCCCACGGGAGTGCCCCAGGGCGTCATCTGTACCTTGGACTTCTGCTGGCAGCCTGCCATCATCACACAGGCGATAACGACCCCGAGAAGCCTTCCAAGGCTGAATAGAATTTGAATAAAAGCAGCGTTTGGTTTCATTTCGGGCACAAAAGTACAACAATATTTGCAGATTTGTTCAAAAAAGAGTAATTTTGCGGCGTATTTTTCAGATTTTTAGACATTAAGACATGCCTCGCGACTTGCAAAGAGGCAAAAATGGAACAAAACTAAACGACATGTTACGTATCGCTGTACAATCGAAAGGCCGCCTGTATGAGGACACGATGAACCTACTGGCAGAGGCCGACATCAAATTCAACTCGAGCAAGCGAACATTGCTCGTACAGTCTCGCAACTTCCCACTCGAAGTGCTATACCTTCGCGATGACGACATCCCGCAGAGTGTGGCACTCGGTGTTGCCGACATTGGCATCGTGGGTGAAAATGAATTTGTTGAACGACATGAGCATGCGCGCATCGTCACCCGACTGGGATTCAGCCGTTGCCGTCTTTCTTTAGCCATCCCCAAATCCATTAGCTACGATGGTCTGACGTGGTTCAACGGCAAGAAAATCTCGACTTCCTACCCCAACATTTTGAAGAGTTTCTTGGAAAAGAACAATATCAATGCTGAGATTCACGAAATCAGCGGCAGTGTGGAAATATGTCCGGGCATTGGACTTGCCGATGCCATCTTCGACATTGTCAGCTCGGGTTCAACGCTGGTGAGCAACAACCTGAAGGAGGTGGAAGTGGTGATGCAGAGTGAGGCATTACTCATTGCCTCGCCCCAGCTTTCCGACGAGAAGCAGGCTCTGCTCAACGAGATGCTCTTCCGCATTGAAGCCGTGAAGGAAGCCGAAGACAAGAAATACATCCGCATGAATGTTCCGAAAGAGAAGCTGCCTGAGATCATTGAGGTGCTTCCCGGATTGAAGAGTCCTACTATCATCCCACTGGCTGACGACGACTGGTGCTGCGTACACACTGTGCTTGATGAACGCCGTTTCTGGGAAATCATCGGAAAGCTGAAGGAACTCGGTGCACAAGGCATTCTCGTCACTCCAATTGAAAAAATGATTCTCTAACTCGACTCATGCAGAAGATTCTCTAACACAACCCATGCAGAAGATTCTATACCCCCAACCCAATGAGTGGCCGCTGCTGACAGAGAGGCCACATATTGATACGACACAACTCACAGAAACCGTTCTGGCTGTTCTGAATGATATCCGCCGCGATGGTGACGATGCCGTCAGACGCTATGAGGAGAAGTTTGACCATGTGGTTCTCGACCGGCTTCTTGTTAGCGAAGAGGAAATGCAAGAAGCCGAGCAACTGGTTAGTGCTGATTTGAAAGAGGCCCTCGTTCTGGCTCATCGCAACATCGCTAAATTCCATGAGGCTCAACGGTTTGAAACTATAGAGGTTGAGACAGCACCGGGTGTCCGCTGTTGGCAGAAAAGCATGCCCATCGAGAAGGTCGGACTCTACATTCCAGGTGGCACCGCCCCACTCTTCTCTACGGTGCTCATGCTGGCTACTCCTGCAAAGATAGCTGGTTGTAAGGACATTGTGCTTTGCTCGCCACCCAACCGAGAAGGTAAACTCCATCCAGCCATACTCGTAGCAGCACGCATAGCTGGTGTGAGCCGTATATATAAAATAGGTGGCGTTCAGGCCATCGGTGCAATGGCCTATGGCACCGAGTCGGTACTGAAGGTTTACAAGATATTCGGTCCGGGTAACCAGTATGTGATGGCAGCCAAGCAACAAGTAAGCCTGCACGATGCAGCTATCGACATGCCGGCTGGACCATCAGAAGTGTGTGTCATCGCCGACGATTCCAGCAATGCCGAATTCGTTGCTGCCGACCTGCTGTCGCAAGCCGAACACGGCATCGACTCACAAGTGTTGCTCATCACCACAAGTGAGGAGAAAATGCTTGAAGTAGAGAAGCAGATATCACTGCAGCTCAACGACTTACCACGCAAGGAAATTGCAGAAGCAACGCTTGTAAATAGCAAGATGGTGCTGGTGAACAACACCGATGAAGCCATCGCCTTGAGCAACTGCTATGCCCCTGAGCATCTCATCATCTGCACACGCGACTACGAGCGGCTTGCCACGATGGTCACCCATGCCGGCAGCGTGTTCTTAGGACCTTATGCCTGCGAAAGTGCAGGCGACTATGCAAGCGGAACCAACCACACACTCCCCACTCACGGCTACGCAACAGCCTATAGCGGTGTATGCTTGGACAGTTTCTGCAGGAAAGTCACATTCCAGCAACTCAGCCCTGAAGGCATTCAGTCGATAGGCCCTGCCGTTGAAACGATGGCCGACAACGAACAGCTGCACGCCCACTGCCATGCAATGACCGTGAGGAGAAAGTTTTTGAATGATAAGAAATGACTTTGATAACAGATAAACGATGTCATACGATTTGAAATCACTGGTCCGTCCAAACATCTGGCGACTGGCCCCCTACAGCAGCGCCCGCAACGAATACAGCGGGAAAGAAGCCCACGTGTTTCTCGATGCCAACGAGAATCCATACAACCGCCCCTTCAACCGCTACCCAGACCCGCTGCAGCGTGAGGTGAAGGCCCGAATCTCTAAGCTGAAGTCGATGCCCATGGAGCAAATCTTCCTGGGTAACGGCAGCGATGAAGCCATCGATTTGGCTTACCGTTGCTTCTGCGAACCCGGCATAGACAATGTCGTGGCCATTGAGCCAACTTACGGCATGTACCGCGTATGTGCCGACATCAACAACGTGGAATATCGTACCGTGCTGCTCGACGACAAATATGCGTTCTCAGCCACACGTCTTCTTGCTGCCACCGATGCCCACACGAAACTCATCTGGCTCTGTTCGCCCAATAATCCTACGGGCAACAGCCTCGACCGCGATGAGATGCTAAGCCTCATCGAAGCCTTCGATGGCATTGTTATCGTCGATGAGGCCTATGCCGACTTCTCTGCGCAGAAGAGTCTGCGGCACGAGATTGCCAGCCACCCGAACCTCATCGTGTTGAGCACCTTGAGCAAAGCTTGGGGATGTGCTGCTATCCGACTGGGCATGGCTTTCGCACAACGTGAGATCATCGATATATATAATAAGGTGAAGTATCCCTACAACGTGAACCTGCTCACACAGCAACAGGCCCTAGAGATACTCGACAATCCCTTTGAAGTTGAGAAATGGGTGACAACGCTCCTACAGGAACGCCGACGCCTCATGGAGGCCTTCCAGTTGCTCCCCATTTGCGAGAAGGTGTTTCCCACCGATGCCAACTTCTTCCTTGCCCGCATGACCGATGCCCAAGCCATCTACGACTATCTGGCGGAACGCGGCATCATCGTGCGAAACCGGTCAAGGATCTCACTCTGTGAGAACTGTCTACGCGTCACCATTGGAACGAAAAACGAGAACAACGAGCTGCTGGCCGCCCTGAGGCAATATTAGGCCAGCAGTTCTTTTTTTGGTGACTAGCTACTTCGTATAGACAACCTGAAATTGGAAAAAATCACAAGAGAAGAGAAAAAAGTGGCGAATAAATTTTGTTGTCCACATTGTTTTCGTTACCTTTGCATGAAAATTACAATCTATTAACTTAAACATTACATTCTATGAGTTTTTTAATGATTATTCAGCTACTCATCGTGTTGCTGGCCCTCTGGGTAGGTTCGCGCTATGGTAGTTTGGCCCTGGGTGCCATCTCAGGTATTGGCTTGGCACTCCTTGTGTTTGGATTCGGACTGAAGCCCGGCACTCCGCCGACCGATGTCATTTACATCATCATCGCTGCTGTCACCTGTGCAGGTGTGCTGCAGGCTTCGGGAGGTATGGACTGGATGATTCAGGTTGCTGAGCGCATGCTGCGCAAGCATCCCGATCGCATTACCTTCTTGGCTCCCCTCACCACATTCTTCCTTACCGTATTGGTAGGAACGGGCCATGTTGTCTACACGCTCATGCCAATCATCTGCGACATCGCATTGAAGAAAGGCATCCGTCCGGAACGTCCTTGCGGCGTAGCCAGTATTGCCTCGCAGGTAGGTATCACCTGTTCGCCCATCGCTGCCGCTGTTGTAGCCTTCTCGGCTATCTCGGCCTCCAATGGTTTCCACGTGAACAACCTGCAGGTTATCATGGTGACCATTCCTGCTTGCATCTGTGGTCTGATAGCTGCCGCAGCAGCTTCTTATCACCGTGGTCTTGACCTCGATAAGGATCCGAAGTTCCAGGAGCGTTTGAAGGATCCCGTACAGTATCAGTACATCTATGGAAACACCGTTACCACGCTCGACAAGAAGATCTCGCAAAGCTCGAAGAATGCCGTGTATATCTTCCTTGGTGCATTGGCAATCATCGTCATGTTCTCTATCGTTCAGATGTTCGGTGGCAATCTGCTTCCGTCTTATGACACCGTACAGGCTGTCAAGGGCGGTCCTGCCAGCATCACACTCGAAGGCGGTGTAACCGAAACAGCAAAGCAGCTTGCATCAGCAGGCATCGTCATGGAGGGTGTGACAGAGGTTGTCAAGAAGCCGTTGGCCATGAACCTCGTCATCCAGATCATCATGATTTCGGCTGCAGCCCTGATGATCATCTTCTGCAAGGCTAAACCCAAGAAGGCTGTGGGTGGTGCCGTTTGGCAGAGTGGTATGGTGGCCGTCGTTGCCATCTATGGTATCGCCTGGCTTGCCGACACCTATTTCGGCAACTACATGAAGGAGATGCAGCTCATGCTCACCGACCTCGTATCGGCTTATCCGTGGACCATTGCTATTGCCTTCTTCCTCGTGTCGGTGCTCATCAACTCTCAGGGAGCCGTTGTGGTGGCTATGCTTCCGCTTGCCTACACGCTCAACATTGAAGGATGGGTGCTGCTCGGTGTGCTGCCCAGCGTCTATGGCTACTTCTTCATCCCGAACTACCCTAGCGATATTGCAACTGTGAACTTCGACCGTTCAGGCACGACCGTCATTGGTAAGTACCTGCTCAACCACTCGTTCATGATGCCGGGCCTCATCAGCGTCTTCGTGAGCACGCTGGTGGCCTACACCATCTCGTTCCTCATGCATAATGCAGGAATGTTCTAAACGGGATAAACAATACATTTTTGACCCTCACATGTAGGGACGCGGCATGCTGCGTGCTTGAAAGGGAAAAGCTAAATCCAATTACGCGACACGTCGCGTCCCTACATTTCCTCGGCGTGTTGAAGGTTGTCGATGGTTATGACATGAAGAACCTTGCCTTCCAACTCACGCTCGGCTATAAGTTCGCCTTCTAAAGAGGCTCTACTCAATGACACCACAGCCCCCTCCTCTGTTTCAGAGAAAGGGGGCTGTTCTCATTTCGAATAGTCAATTATTTTGATTAGTACACACGTAGCCTATCACCCACACGGATTTGATAATCAGGCTCCAGGTGGTTCATCCTGTAAAGACTCTTCAGCGTGATGCCATACATCTGAGAAATGCTGTACATGCTCTCGCCAGCCTTCACCACATGCGGACGCTTCTTGAAGGCCTTGTCGGCACGACTGCGCTTCTTACTCAGATAGATGATGTCGCCTTCAGAGAGCGCATCGTTCTTATCGCGCTCATTGTATTTTGCCAGTTTGCGATATGAGATGCCCGTCTCCTTGGCCAACGAACGGAACGTATCACCCCGACGTGCAATGAGATAGAGATTGTTGTTGTAGATGCGAATGATGTGTTCGTCCTTCGATGCAGCGATATGCCTTCCCACTTTGCCTTTACCCATACGGTCCAACTCGTAGAGTTTATACAACTCGATAAGCTGAATCAGCTTGTCGGCATACTGCGGGTTGGTGGCATATCCGCAAGCCTTCAGGCCACGTGCCCAACCTTTATAGTCGGTCACCGACAGCTGGAACAATCTGCTGTATCGCTGTGAAGAGGTGAGAAACTTGCTGTGGTCCTCGTAGCTCTCAAGTGCAGAATTGTAGGCGCGAAAGCACTCCTGCAATTCGTCATCGTCGTGATACACCGTGCGTCCTTCCCACCCATGACACTTAATGCCAAAGTGGTTGTTGCCTTTCACGCACAACTCACTCCGCCCGGCACCACTCTCGAAAATGCCTTGCGCCAGAGTGATGCTCGCAGGAATGTGATACCTCTGCATCTCACGCACGGCAATACCACTATACTGGTCTATATAGTTTTGATATTGCTGATTCCATTTCATTTGTGCTCCGGCTGTAAGCACCGCCAGAAACACCGTCACGGTCATTATGAGTCGTTTCATCGCAACAAAATTACTATATTTCCTAAAAAATCACAAAAAAAGTAAGACTTTTAAGAATAATTAGTAATTTTGCAGATGATGAATAAGAGTAATTACGAAATCGTCATTGCCCTGGGGACTAACGAGAACCAGGAAATCAACATGCGCACGGCCAAACAGCTGCTCAGGCAGTTGTTTAGCGACATCGAGTTCACGAAGAGTATATGGACGAAGCCCATTGGCATGCAATCTGAACGATTCCTCAACTGCCTGGCTATCGCCCATACGAAGCATCGTGAACCACAGATCAGTAGTGCGCTGAAGCGCATCGAGATACGCTGTGGCAACACCCGGGCTTTGCGCACCGTCAACATCGTGAGGATGGACATCGACATTCTGCTCTTCAACCATCAGCGCCAGCACGAAAAAGACTGGAAACGCTCTTACATCAAGAACCTTATGAAAGAGATCGATAGCATTCGCGAAAGAGCAGAACAAGCAAAGGTCTCTTCGTCAAATCAACAACAATGAAAAGGACTATTTTCTTCCTGATGCTGCTCTGTGTCGGCATCAGCATGCATGCACAATCATTCAGCGACTACTTCGAGGAACGCACACTACGCATCGACTACACCTTCTCCGGCGATGCCACCCATCAGGTGATTGCCGTCGACCAACTCAACACCATGCCGGGCTGGTATGGCAAGCATCAGAGGCTGGCCGAACTGCCCGTAGAGGGTAACGGACAGATCACCGTTCGCAGCCATCGTACGGGTGAAGTCATCTACCGAAACTCCTTCTCCACGTTGTTTCAGGAATGGCAGTCTTATCCCGAAGCCACAGAAACCTGGAAGTCGTTTGAGAACGTGTTCCTCGTGCCTATGCCAAAGGATACCGTTGATGTAACGGTGGATCTGCGCAACAACCGTCGCGAAATCACCTCTACCCTCACCCACACCGTTGTGCCAAGCGATATTCTCATCCGCCACATCGGCGAACATGACGTTACGCCCTACACGGTCATCCAGCAGGCTGCCGACACTACTCGCTGCATCCACATTGCCTACATCGCCGAGGGTTACACCGAAGAAGAGATGCCAACGTTCCTCGAGGATGTAAACATCGCCGTTGAAGCCATGTTTGCCCACGAGCCGTTTCGTTCTCTGCGCTCACGATTCAATATCGTAGCCGTGAAGGCACCTTCTCGTGAGAGTGGCACCAGCCAACCCTCTAAGGGCATCTGGCGCAATACGGCGCTGAAGTCACACTTCGACACGTTCTACAGCAATCGCTACCTCACCACCCTGCATCTAAAGACGCTCCACGACTGGCTGGCAGGAACGCCCTACGAGCATATCATCGTGTTGGTCAACACCTCGGAATATGGCGGTGGAGGCATCCTGAACTCCTACAATCTCTCGATGGCTCACCATCGCATGTTCCGTCCTGTTGTGGTGCATGAGTTTGGACATAGCTTTGCAGGACTGGCCGACGAATATGCTTACGAATATGAAGACATTCCAATGTATCCTCACGACGTAGAGCCTTGGGAGCCAAACATCACCACTTTGGCCGACTTCTCAAAGAAATGGCAACACCTGCTGCCGGCAAACACCGTGATTCCTACGCCCATCGAGCAATCCGTTTCAAACAAGGGGAAGCGGCGCAAGGCTGCAACGCGGCAGGATGCAGAAACGGCTACTAGCCGTATTGGTGTCTACGAGGGTGCCGGCTATAGCATGAAGGGTGTCTATCGCGCTTTCCCCGATTGTCGCATGCGCACCAACGAGAACCCGGAGTTTTGTGCAGTATGTCAGAAGGCCATTCGTGATCTCGTAGAATTCTATACAGGAGAAGAATGAGGAGAGCCCTTTTCGGTATCATCGCCTTTGCCCTTTGTCTGTGCATGTTGTCGTGGAGAGCACCTCACGACGAGAAGCCCAGCGACTCTGAATTGCTCGGGAAAGCCATCGAGTACTTTCAGAGCGGGAAGTTCCATGAGGCTTTGCTACTCTTCGACAAGCTCGACAACCGCTATAAGCTGAACCCGCGCTTTCGTGCATTCCTCGCCGTTTGCTACTACTACGACTGGGACGATGAGAAGACGTGTGAGCTCCTTGACTCGCTCATACCGCAGCTGGAGCCCTTTGCACCCCACGAACGTTCCATCTACTATTACATTAATGCCGAGAGCCACTTCAATCTGAAGCAATACGACAAGGCCGTACCATACTACGAGCAGGCGCTCAACGTGTGTTACAACAACGAGAAACCGGATGCTTTCTATCGTATGGGCTACTGCTATCTTTTCAATGGCGACACGCTCACGGCCTACGACTACATGCGTTCAGCACTGGCCTACTATCAGCAGTTCCGCAATCGTGAAGCCGACCAGCCACGCATGGCACAGCTTGAAAAGATGGTGCGCGGTCTGCAGCCTGATGCCGGTGTGCTTTGGGCTACCCTCCCACCCCTCGAAGAGCAACAAGCCACTCGCGACACCCTCCGCAGTCGCATCATCGACGACATCGACCTCTCTGACATCTTCGAGCACACCATTATTGTTAGCGAGGAGTAAGCAATCTGACTCCCAAGCTAACGAGAGAATAACTGGTTGCGATACGTTAGGTTGCAAAGTTTCAAAGTTGCAAATTGCATGCATTTTTTTTTATGAAGGACAGAAAGAAAGTTAAAAAATGTATATATAATCATGTAATTTATTATATATCAATTAGTTATATAAATATTATACAATATTTTTCTTACTCTTTTCACCTCACTATCTAAAAAATGAATGCAATTTGCAACTTTGCAACTTTTTACAAGAAGACAAGCTCCTGACACTCAAAAGCTATGCTTTTACCCCCTCAGAGCAATGCTTTCAGTCTCTCAAAGTAATGCTTTCAGCCTCTAAGAGCAATGCTTTGGGACTCTAAGAGCAATGCTCTTGACCCTCAGGAGCAATGCTTTAGAGGTTACAGAGCTATGTTCTAGACGTTACAGAGCTATGCTCTATAGGGGTATAGAGCTATGCTCCCTATGATACAGAGCAATGCTCCGTAAGGTACAGAACAGTGCTCCGTATAAAACTACCGACAAAAAATAGCGGCAATGGAAATACCACTGCCGCTATAATTGTTATCAGGAATCACTTATTCGTGATTCTTCTTATTGATTACTATTACTCAGAATCTTCTGTACTAGTGCCTCAACATCATCGACTGTAAGAGTGCCATTATTGTCGAAGTCACCAGCAGCGAGCTGAGGAGCAGTAGGTTCTGCTGTATCATCCAGTATGATATTCACCAGTTTTGTTACGTCAGCAACATCAACCTTCTCGTCACCATTCACGTCACCCAACAGTAATTCAGTTCTTCTATACAAAACATTTACATACTTCAGTTGAGTATTACCTGCTATAGAAATAACTATCGATTGAGCCTCACCCGTCCATCCTGAACTTGTAAGTGTTCCTGTATTTGCCGCATTACCTTCATTCCATTTTGCCTTATCGTTAAATTCAAGGCCGGTGATAATAAATCCTGCAGGCGCTGCAACGGTCAGCGTGCCACTATACATACGTAATCGAGGACTTGAAGCCCATATTCTGTTAGGAGTTGAGGCACCTTCGTCAGCTGCAGAAACTGTAAGTTGGATTCCATCAACAACCGCAGTAACAGCCTCAGTAATGTCTCCATCACTAACATAAGTATCATTGCCACCACTGGAAACACCAGGCAACGACGGGAAAAGGGTAGTATAATCATCATCAAAATTAAACATTGCACTCAGAGCATCAGGATCTATCACATTAACCGTGAAAGTCGTCACTGCTGCTTCATATTCATCAGTCTCTGCCAGATTAACTGTAATGGTGGCAGTTCCTATTGCCAATGCTTTTACTATACCCTCCTCTACTTTAGCAATTTCTTCATCACTAGAATTAAATGTCAAAGCACCCGTAGAATTTGTGGTTACAGAAATAGACTCTTCATCACCAACATTAAGTACCATATCGTCAACCGATAAAGTAGGTTTAATTTTGGGAGATTCTGTAAGCGGAGTTATGACAATTTTTGAAATAATTACATATTTACTATTAGCGCCAATAACTTCAAAATTGGTTTCGGTCAATGACGTAGTAATACTTTCGTTTTCTGTATCTTCTCCTATAACTATTGCACCAGTATTTGTAGAAGCAGTTACTTCAATTTTCACTCCCTTATCAGAACGAACAATCGGAGAGACAAGCTTACCTGTATTGGCTTTTATTTGCAGACAATTAGTATTGCCAGTCATTACATCTGTAGCAGACCAGCCTGTATATTCAACGCCATCGTTAGCATTCAAAGACACAGACTCATAGCTATTATAGCCAGAGCCTTCTATAAATCCATTCAGCGGAGCTTCGAAAGTAAGAGGAGTCGTCTTGCCACGCAAATCAATTACATCACTTCCTTCTTTCTTAATAGTATAAGTGGCACTTGTAATGGCAGATTTATGATTATCCGCGTCATAAGCAATAGCTTTAAGAGTTGTCGTCTCATTGATAACAATTGGAGATGAATATTCGCTACTTTCGTTTGTCGGGTCAGTACCATCGATAGTGTAATAGATGTCTGCACCCTCCGTTTCACATGAAATTGTTATGGTCTGTGCTCCCGTATAGGTTCCACCATCTAGGCTGAAAACTGGAGCTTTGACAACTGCTTCAGGACGATTAAATGCAACAAGATAGTTATTTTTGTCAAACTCAGGTATGCTATTGAACATCTTCACCTTACCACAAACAGTTACTTCATCGCCGATCTGAAGGTCATCTTTCCCTGTAAAATTAGCATTATTTAGTCCCTTGCCGCTATAAACCTCCATTTGCGTTGTGGTCTCGCCATCGTCAGAAATCCAATAGGTAATCGAGTGGTATTGTGAATTATAGCTATCTACCTGGGAAACAATACCCTTAACGAAAACAATATCAGATGTTTCTCCGTCTAATGTTTCAATAAATTCAATAGCTTCGGCTACCGTAAGAGCAGTTGCTTTCTCAAATACTTTCTCTGCAATCTCGCTATTATTGGAGCCATCTACAGCTATAGCTTTTACGGTTGTTGTTTCTGCTACTTCAAAAGGCTCGGTATACAGAATAGAAGCTGTTGTCGGGTCTGTGTCATCTAATGTATAATATACATCATATTCAGATGTAATAGTTACAGTAGTTGAACTTAGGAAGGGAGTATTACCTGAAATTGTTGGAGGAAGAACAGAACCTGTAGGAGCAATAGCTATAGACGCAATGTAAACAGTGCTACCCCCAGTTGAGAGAGTAAAGCCTACACTATTAGAATTTGTGCTGACAGATGTACCTGATGTTAAGGTTTGTGCCTCACCATTCTCAAAAGTCAAAGTAAGATCACCCGTAAAGGTTACCGTTACACTATAACCAGTAGCCGATGTGAAAATAGGAGATAAAATGGTGCCACTGTTAGCTTTTAATTGAAGTTCATTTGTGTGGCCAGTAGCAGTAGACTTCATATAATCTATACCATACCAGTTCGGAACTTTATTGTTGTCTGCATCTGCGAAGTCAGCCCACTTATTAGTTGTCCCGTAGCTAGTTCCTGCACCTTCAAAATTTGTTAATATAACGGCCTGGCTTAAAGCAAATGTTGGATTCACCACAGTAACTTCAAAAGTCTCGGAAGATTCCGCGTACAAACCTTCTACAGCACTTGCTGTAGCAGTAATAGTAGCTGACCCTTCGCCAACACCTGTAACTACACCATCGGTAACAGTTGCAACAGAAGTATCAGAGGATTTGTATGTGAATGTACCTGTGTAAGCCTCACCACCATTATTAATAATACTCTGTGTACGACCTACACCTATGGTTGTAATAGGCATGGTAAAAGATACACTTGTTAAAGCACCATCAGGAGCAATATATGTAATAGAAATTGCCGTTGGGCGCAGTTGAACATTAGAGGCAGAGGCTACATTCTGAATATAAATCTGAGATAAGCCGTCATCACTGACCGAAGAAACGACATGAGATCCTCCACTTGTAGAGGTCCATGTGCGTGCAACATCTATAGTATTGTCTTCAACATTTGTTCCATCAATCGCAGTTCCTGCAGTCATCGAATTACCATAATAAGTTCCATTGACAGTTATAGATATGCTTTTAATTGCATATCCATCTAATGCTGTAAAGGAAAGAATATGTCCCTTATACAATCGTGGAGCAGAAATGTAATTGGAATTCACAGCATTTGAAGAGGAACCTTTAAGTTGCTGGACAGTAATACCAGTAATAGAAGACCAAGTAATGTGATCAGTGTCGTACGAGCCAGCAGATAAAGTAACGGACTCTGTCTTTTCTTCTCCCCATGCCGCACTTGCAACTGCTATCAGCAGGAGCGTGCATAAATAACGTAATTTTTTAATCATAATGTTTTGGTTTTTAAGTTATATTTTTTATTGTTGTTGCGATATTTCTTCACGTAAGACGCGTAAGTACACAATCGATTGCAAAGTTACAATAAAATATTGTAACGGGTGCAGAAATGGCTGACTTTTAACTTCGTTAACAGCAAAATAATCGCGTAGGTATTCGCCATGTAATGGCTGCCCGCGAATTTGTGGTGTATGGGATGCAGGTTGTTCGTTATTGTTCGGGCAGACACGGGGGTCTGCCCCTACAGTTGACTGCAATGCATACGTCACTTTATACCTTTATACTTTTTATACTCTTTATACTCTTTATACCCTTATGAACTTGAACTTGCGAAAGCCTGAATCTCCTCATCTCATAACAACAAAAATGCATCACATGCGCGTTAATGTTGGTTAATGTATCGGTAAATTGCGGATAATTTTGTAATTTTGCGCTAGAAGCGCGAACTTACTCCATCTTGGCAAAAAAAAGAAACGAGTTTCTTTTGTTCTGCGCTCGATTTTTCGTAAATTTGCAGATAGAAAACAAAACCAATAACTGAAAAGAATGGAAAAATTAATGCCACTTAACAGGCATTTCGCGCCGAAGAGCACAATGCCTGAGCGAGTTATTCAATTTGGTGAAGGAAACTTCCTTCGCGCTTTTGTTGACTGGATTCTTTGGAACATGAACCAAAAGACCAACTTCAATGGTAGCGTTGTCGTCGTACAGCCCATTGAACGCGGTATGGTGGACTGGCTGAACGGTCAAGACTGTCTGTATCATGTCAACCTGCAAGGTCGCCTGAACGGCGAAGCCGTGAACACGCTGGAGCGCATCGACGTCATCAGCCGTGCCCTGAATCCCTACACGCAGAACTGGGCCTACATGGCATTGGCCGAGCAGCCTGAGATTCGCTTCGTCATCTCGAACACCACCGAAGCCGGTATCGCCTTCGATCCTGCTTGCAAGCTGAGCGATGCTCCTGCCAGCAGCTATCCCGGCAAGCTGGTTCAGTTGCTGTATCGCCGCTATCAGGCCTTCAATGGTGATCCCTCGAAGGGACTCATCATCATGCCTTGCGAGTTGATTTTCCTGAACGGACACCACCTGAAGGAGTGCATCTACCAGTACATCGAACTCTGGAAGGACGACTTCGGCAAGGACTACGAAGGCTTCAAGGAGTGGTTCACGAAGTACAACTACGTTTGTGCCACACTCGTCGACCGTATCGTTCCCGGCTTCCCCCGTAAGGAGATTGCCGACATCCAGCAGAAGATTGGCTACAAGGACGACCTCGTCGTGCAGGCCGAGATCTTCCACCTCTGGGTGATTGAGAAAGCCGAGAACATGACTTGCGAAGAACTGCGTAAGGAGTTCCCCGCTGAGAAAGCTGGCCTGCACGTGCTCATTGCCGAGAGCGAGAAGCCTTACCATGAGCGCAAGGTGACATTGCTGAACGGCCCGCACACCGTTCTCTCCCCCGTGACCTATCTGAGCGGTGTGAACATTGTGCGTGATGCCTGCAACCATCCCGTATTGGGCAAGTACATCCACAAGGTGCAGTTCGAAGAGCTCATGGAAACACTCAACCTGCCGATGGACGAACTGAAGCAGTTTGCTGCCGATGTGCTGGAGCGCTTCAACAACCCGTATGTAGACCATCAGGTGACGAGTATCATGCTGAACTCGTTCCCGAAGTTCCAAGCCCGCGACCTGCCTGGCGTGAAAACCTATCTGGAGCGCAAGGGCGAGCTGCCGCAGGGATTGGTGTTCGGTCTGGCCGCCATCATCACCTACTACAAGGGTGGTGTTCGCGAGGACGGTGCCGAGATTGTTCCCAACGACGACGAGAAGATCATGCAGCTGCTGCGCGACCTCTGGGCAACCGGCGACACGCAGAAGGTTACCGACGGCGTTCTTGCAGCCGAGTTCATCTGGGGCGAAGACCTGCACAACGTGAAGGGATTGGCCGAGCTGGTGAAGAAAGACCTCGACTTGATTCAGGAGAAGGGCATGCTTGAAGCCGTGAAGACCATTCTGTAAGCAAACCAACCATGAAGGGGTGTGTCAAAATTGAGTAAGAAGTCATTTTGTAGTCCCCTCCTTCTGGAAGGAGGGGGCAGGGGTGGTAGAGACAAAAAAGGTTCGACCATTTCATAAACATAAGATTTATAATAGGTTATGTCATTATTATTCTCTACCACCCCTAACCCCTCCTCCCAGGAGGAGGGGACTCCTGGCAACGTCTTTTCGTCCATTATTCTTATTTTGACACACCCTCTTCTTTTATAAAAACTATCACTATGGCAAAGATTCACAAAATTGGAATTCTCACCTCGGGAGGTGATGCTCCAGGTATGAATGCTGCAATCCGTGCGGTCACCCGTGCAGCCCTCTGCAATGGTTTCCAGCCTGTAGGCGTCTATCGCGGCTACGAAGGATTGATGAACGGTGAGTTTCAGAATTTCACGACTGAGAACGTGAGCGGAATCATTGGCTTGGGCGGCACGATTCTGAAGACTGCTCGCTCAAAAGAGTTTATGACCGAAGAAGGTAAGGCTCGTGCCTACGAGCAGATGCAGAAGGCCGACATGCAGGCTCTCATCGTGATTGGCGGTAACGGCTCGCTAACAGGAGCCATGCAGTTTGCCCGCGAATTCGACGTGTGCTGTATTGGCTTGCCGGGCACCATCGACAACGACCTCTACGGCACCGACTCCACCATCGGCTACGACACAACCCTGAACACCATCATGGAGTGTGTAGACCGCATTCGCGATACGGCCCAGAGCCATGAGCGCATCTTCTTCGTCGAGGTGATGGGCCGCGATGCCGGCTTCCTGGCTCAGAACTCCGCTATTGCCTGCGGTGCCGAAGCTGCCATTATCCCAGAGGATATGACGCGTGCCGACCAGCTCGCCCGATTTATGGAACACGGCATTCGCAAGTCGAAGCGCTCGTGCATCGTCATCGTTTCGGAAAGTCCCAAATGCGGCGCCCTCTACTATGCTGACCGCGTGCGCAAGGAGTTCCCACAGTTCGATGTCCGTGTGTCGATTCTCGGCCATTTGCAACGCGGAGGCTCTCCTACTGCCCACGACCGCATCCTTGCTTCTCGCACAGGCGTAGGTGCCATCGAAGCCATCCTGCACGATCAGCGCAATGTGATGGTCGGCGTGCGCAACAACGAGATTGTCTATGTGCCGCTGGCCGAAGCCATCCGCCAGGATAAACCTTTGGACAAGAAGCTGTTCACGGTGCTCGATGAACTGAGCATTTAACGAAAACGAAGCAATCATATACTAATAAACAAGATGAGCTGCCCAAAACGAGCAGCTCATTTTATTGTTAGGCAATTATTGAATCCGACATGTAGGGACGCGGCGTGCCGCGTTGCTGGATGTAGCTTTTCCCCTCCAGTTACGCGACACGTCGCGTCCCTACATTTTCTCCTGTTCTCGTGTGAAGTAGTAATACCAATACGTATTACCATAGACGTCGCACAAATGGGCTTGGCGAGTGCGCGCATCGGTCTTTTCGCGATAGAGCTTCAGGAAGTCCTCATAGTCGGCCTCCATGGTGAGATTGTCGTAGACGGGCTTTGCCTTCCGACGATCGTAGAGCAACAAGGCTTCGCGATAATGCTTCGGCTGACAGTCGAGGAAATCGGAGTCGGTGGCTGCAGAGTCGCGCATGAGCTCGTAAACAAAGGCATCGAGATTGCGATTGAGCAGATGTCGGCACAGACGAAAATCGCGTGAAGGATACTCCACCAATCGATACATTGGAAAGAACACCGGTCGCAGATGAGTGCTATCAGGCATCATCGCAGCAGAACCACCCACAATGGGATACTCGAAGAGATGCTCGCCCAGCTGATGACTGCGTGCCAACGCATGAATGCGGAGCATGGTGAGATTGGAGTCGGTAGCCAGCGCACCCTTGCCCGCCATGAGTGCCCCCTGGTAGTCGCGATGCAGCATGCACGACTCGGCACGCAAGCGGTAGTGCATGACGTCGTTGTGATTGGAGAACAAGCCCACAAACAAGAACATCGCCGCCATGATCATCAGATTATGCCACCACGACGACACCAAGAGCGGTGCGGCGAACGACTTCCTGTCGAATTGTTGCCATTGGCGGATGAGCACCACGACAACAATAAACAACACCAACAGCAGCGGAGCCGCCCACAGCCAATGACCGAAATCGAAGGTGCCGTCGTTGTGAATGTGAATGCCCGTCAGCACCGTGAGAGCAAGCAGCGAAGGGAAGTAAGACAGCGCATGGCCGTGCCGCAAAAGCTTGGTGGAAGCGAGCACGGCGAGATGAATGACAAAAAGCGCTACCGTGATGAGCACAGCGCCAATGGTACGGTCGTAGTGCGTCTTCCCACCCGACAGCAGATGCTGTGTGGCCGTGAGCACATCGGCTTGATAGAAATAGAGGTAGCCGAATGTGAAGCATAGAAAAAGAACAGCGCAGACGACTCTGATGGGTACTGCGCTATTCTGCTTGTTGGATTTACTCATTCTTTAATTCTTCTTCAATACCACGGCCGAACGGGCGGGGATATAGAGCTTGAGCCACTCCTTATGGTCTTTCACGTAGAGCGGGTCGAAGTTGGTGAAGTGCGTGATGCTATCGTCGGCGAAGCCATTGCCGCCAAACTCCTTCGCGTCGGTGTTGAGCACGACATCGTAGCTGCCCGTGGGCACCAGGAAGCCATAGTCGGTGAAGGAGCGTGTGGGCGAGAAGTTGAAGACAAACACCAGGTCGCCACGCATATAGGCCAGAATCTGGTCGCCATCGTTGTGCCAAATCTCCACAATCTTCGTGCGGTTGAAGTTGCGTTCGCTCTTGATGACGCGCAGCATCTCGCGATCGAAGTCGCCGAGCCAATGATAGCAGAGCTCCTTGTTGTCGACGAGGTTCCACTGGCGACGTGCATACTTATAGCTCCAGCCGTTACCCTCACGGGGGAAGTCGATCCATTCGGGATGTCCGAACTCATTGCCCATGAAGTTCAGGTAGCCGCCATTAATGGTAGAAGCCGTGACCAAGCGAATCATCTTGTGCAGGGCGATACCGCGGTTGACCACATCGTTCTCGTCGCCCTTCTTGAAGTGCCAGTACATGTCGGCATCGATGAGGCGGAAGATGATGGTCTTGTCGCCCACAAGAGCCTGGTCGTGGCTCTCGCAGTAAGAGATGGTCTTCTCGTCGGCACGACGGTTCTTCACCTCCCAGAAGATGCTGCTGGGCTTCCAGTCCTCGTCCTTCAGCTCCTTGATGGTCTTGATCCAATAGTCGGGCACATTCATAGCCATGCGGTAGTCGAAGCCAAAGCCGCCGTCCTCGAACTTAGCAGCGAGGCCCGGCATGCCAGACACCTCCTCAGCGATGGTGATGGCATTGGGATTCTCCTCGTGAATCAGGCAGTTGGCCAACGTGAGATAGCAAATGGCATTGTCGTCCTCGTGACCATTGAAGTAGTCGCCATAGCCGCCAAAGGCCTCGCCCAGTCCGTGGCTATAGTAGAGCATCGACGTCACACCATCGAAGCGGAAGCCATCGAAGTGGAACTCGCCCAGCCAGTAGCGGCAGTTGGAAAGCAGGAAGTGCACGACCTCGTCCTTGCCATAGTCGAAGCAGAGCGAATCCCATGCTGGATGCTCATGGCGATCGCCGGGATAGAAATACTGGTTGGGATCGCCAGCCAGATTGCCCAGACCTTCAATCTCGTTCTTTACGGCATGCGAGTGAACGATGTCCATGATCACGGCGATGCCCAGTCGGTGAGCTTCGTCGATGAGGGCCTTCAGTTCCTCGGGCGTGCCGAAGCGGCTGCTGGGTGCGAAGAACGATGATACGTGATAGCCGAAGGAGCCATAGTAGGGGTGCTCCTGAATGGCCATGATCTGAATGGCGTTGTAGCCAGCCTTGGCCACGCGCGGCAGCACGTTGTCCTTAAACTCTGTGTAGGTGCCCACCTTCTCTGCATCCTGAGCCATACCGATGTGGCACTCGTAGATGAGCAGCGGCGACTTCGATGGGCGGAAGCTGTTCTTCTTCCACTTATAGGGTTTAGCGGGATTCCACACCTGGGCGGAGAAGATTTTCGTCTGGTCGTCCTGCACAACGCGGCGACACCATGCGGGAATGCGCTCGCCTTCACCGCCGTTCCAATGCACCTTCATCTTGTAGAGCTGACCATGCTGCAGGTCCTTCTCCTTCAGTTTCAGCTCCCAGTTGCCGGTGCCTTCGATGCGCTTGCATTTATACTTATCGTTCTCCTGCCAATTGTTGAAGTCGCCAATGAGATAGATGTCGGTGGCATTAGGCGCCCACTCGCGGAACACCCAGCCGCGGCTGAGTTTGTGCAGACCATAGTAGAAGTGGCCAGAGGCGAAGTCGGTGAGTCTTCGCTTGCCATTCTGCGTGAGCTGGTTGATTTTCCAAACGGCGTGGTCGTGACGTCCCTGGATGGCAGCCTCGTAGGGCTCCAGATACGGGTCGTTCTTCACGATGTTGATATGCTTTACCTGAGGTTTCTCCTGAACCTTCGTCGCATTCTTCTTGGTTGCCATAATCGTCTGATTATTAGTATCTTATGTGAATAATGTAGAACTAATGCTATAACCTCCTATCTGCCTATGCTTTAATCTTGAAGATGGCCTTGCGAAGCATGGGAGCATCGGTAATGAACGGAGCGTGTCCGTCTTGTGGGAAGAAGATGACGAACATGCCGGGCTTGCACGTAACGAAGCTCTGCGAGGCAACGCCAGGCAGCAGTGCCACGTCTTTTTCTTCATTGAAGTCGGCTGCGGGAAGATCGGCGGTTGGAATATAGCCGTAGGTCTCCTCGCTGCTGAAGGGAATCTGGATGTCCACCATCTTGCGATGATACTCCACAACAGCCTGTTCCTTTGTTTTGCCTGCTGCTTCCTGAATGTTTACGAACACGTCGTCGCCCTTGATATGATGTATCCCAGTAGAAAGAGCACTCATATCGTTCGCGCTAAGAAAGTCAGCCACCTCCTTGAACAAAGGGTTCAAGGCAAAGTACTTCTCAAGGTTTTCGATTCTGTCAACAATCATAATAGTATGTGTTTTAAGTTTGGTTTTATCAGTTTCAAAAAACTGTCATCTGTCATCTGTCATCGGGTCAGTTAGTCGGCAATGCGGCGGCCGTTGATGTAGCGGCCCTTTGCCGTCACGCGGCCGTTGGAATCCTTCTCAACGAAGTCGCCATCGCGATGGTCGTCGACGTAGGAGCCTTCAAAGCGCGTGCGGTCCTTGTTCTCCTCGATGGCTCGGCCATTGCGCTTTCCGTTCTTATAGGTTCCGCGGAACCGATTGCCATTGGCAAAGCGAATCGTCACTTCGCCATCGAGCTGGCCATTGCGGAAGCTGCCGTCGAAGACGTCGCCGTTCTTCTTGCGCAGTACGCCCTTGCCGTTCTGCTTGTCGTTCTTCCATAGACCGGTGTAGCTGTCGCCGTTGCTCCAATAGAGTGAGCCCTGCCCCTCTTTGTCGCCATTGAGGAAGTGGCCAGTATAGCGGTCGCCGTTGGCAAAGGTGAACACGCCCTCGCCGGTGCGATTGCCATCGACGTAACCACCTTCATAGCGGTCGCCGTTCTGGAAGGTGTAGATGCCGCGTCCGTGCTGGCAGTCGTTCTTCCAGTCGCCTTCGTATTTGTCGCCGTGGGCATAGAAGTAGACCCCCTTGCCTGAACGCACATTGTTCACCCACGCGCCGTTGTAGCTGCTGCCGTCGCTCCAATGGAACAATCCCTTGCCCCACTTGGTGTCCTCGCGCCATTCGCCATCGTAGAACGAGCCGTCGACAAACGTGTAGCGTCCTCTTCCGTGACGTTTATCGTGATACCAGTTGCCGTCGTACTTATCGCCATTGAAGTAGTACATGATGCCATGTCCCTCCTGATAATCGCGATACCACAGGCCGACGTACTTGTTGTTGTTCAGGAAGTAATACGTGCCGTGTCCGTGCTGATGACCATTCACCCACGAGCCCTCGTAGCGTTCGCCGTCGGCAAACGTGAAGGTGCCTTCGCCTTGTCGTCTTCCGCGCACGTATTCGCCTTCATACTTGTTGCCATTCTGATAGATGGTCACACCCTTTCCATAAGGTTTTCCGTTGAGCATCTCGCCTTTGTATTCGCCGACGAAGTCGTCTTCGCGAATCGTACAAGAGCCCAACGATATCTTCTGTGCCAGCGTGTTCAGCGAGAACAACGTCATGGCAAATATAATCATTTTGTATTTCAACATTTCGTAGAATCGTTTTATCAATCTACAAAGTTAAGCATTTATCGGCAGAAGACAAAATAGATTAAGCATTTTTTAGTTTTTTATGGGAATTGGGGAGCACCAACCGTAGGGTCTGCCCCTACGCGTAAGCCATGATCACCCCGACAAACAAAACGAGAGGCCGCAGATTTTTCATCTGCGACCTCTGTGTTATCATTGCGAATCTCTCAATATTAATTCTTGAAGAAATCTTTCACATCCTCATTGGGAACCATCTGCTCATCGAAGATGTAAGCTCCGGTTTTGGGGCTCTTCACCATTTTGATTACCTTTGTATAGGCGCGACCATCCTTCGAACCTTCGTGGAGGGTTGCCACGGTTTTCTTTGCCATAGTTCTATTTCTTGATTAAATGGTTATCCAATACGCTTACTTAATCTCTTTGTGAACCGTCATCTTCTTCAGAATGGGGTTGTACTTCTTGAGCTCCATTCTCTCGGGAGTGTTTTTGCGGTTCTTGGTGGTCACGTAACGGCTAGTGCCGGGCAGACCACTGGCCTTCATTTCCGTGCACTCGAGGATGACCTGCACTCTGTTGCCTTTAACTTTCTTAGCCATGGTTTCTTACTCTCCTATAACTTTAATGTCCTTCCAATCGATAAAGCCCTTAGCAACAGCTTGCTTCAGAGCAGCATCGAGTCCAACTTTATTAATGAGACGAAGACCAGCAGCACTGATCTTAAGGCTAATCCAGCACTGCTCTTCTACATAGTAGAATTTCTTGCTGAACAGATTGACGTCAAAGCTTCTCTTTGTACGATGCTTTGAGTGAGACACGTTGTTACCGATCTGTGCCTTCTTTCCTGTAATCTGACAAATTTTCGACATCGCTATCTAAATTTTTGTTTTCGTTTTTTGATACTTATTCCAAACAGGGTGCAAAATTACGAATAATTCTTGAAACTGCAAAATATTTCTTAAAAGAATGTTGAGAATTAAGGATTTTTTTCTTTTTTAGTCCTCAATTTCGACGAAATCGTGCTCTTTTAGGAACTCAAGGAACAATTTCAGGGCTGTTCGCGTTGCATTTTCGAGATTGATGTCGCGCCCTTCGTCCTCGGTGAGCTTGATGGTACGCACGTCGTCGCGACTGCCGTAGCCAATCCAGATGGTGCCCACGGGGATCTCCGGTGTGCCACCGCCAGGTCCTGCCGTGCCTGTTGCCGAGATGGCGTAGTCGGTGTGTAGTGCGTCGCACACCCCTTTCACCATTTGCACAGCCACCTCTTCGCATACTGCCGTTTTCTCCTCTAGCACCTTCGGGTCTACGTTGAGCATCTGCACCTTCACTTCGTTGGTGTAAGAGATGATGCCGCCCTTGAAGTAGTTGGATGCTCCCGGCACGGCGATGATTGCCTCAGCGATGCGCCCGCCCGTGCAGCTCTCGGCTGTGGCGAGTGTTTTCCCCTGGTCGTAAAGGATTTGCTGTATTTCCTTACTGATGATTTTGTTCTCTAAACTCATGGTGATATGCTTTTTTTCGGGTTTATACTCTTTATGTTCGTGAACTACTCGAACGTGACCTTCGAGAATGCCGGCGCATCGATGGGACAGAACACCCTGTCGAGATACTTGTAATAGCCGGTGATGCCAATCATGGCGGCATTGTCGGTGGTGTAGCTGAACTTCGGAATGTAGATCTTCCAGCCATAGCGGCGCGCATGGTCGTGGAAGGCGTTGCGCAGTCCGTTGTTGGCCGATACGCCTCCTGCCACCGCCACATGCTTGATGCCGGTTTGCTTCACGGCGAGCCGCAGCTTCTTCATCAGGATGTCGACAATGGTGAATTCCAGGCTTGCTGCGAGGTCTTCCTTGTGGTGCTCAATGAAGTCGGGGTCGTCGGCAATCCATTTGCGCAGACTGTAGAGGAACGAGGTCTTGAGGCCAGAGAAGCTGTAGTCGAGTCCGGGAATGTGTGGCTCGGCAAACTGATAGGCATGCGGATTGCCCTGCCGGGCCAGTCGGTCGATGATGGGCCCGCCGGGATAGCCCAGTCCCATCACCTTCGAACACTTGTCGATGGCCTCGCCGGCTGCATCGTCGATGGTTTGTCCGAGTACCTGCATGTCGTTATAGGCATTGACGCGCACAATCTGCGAGTTGCCGCCACTCACCAGCAGACAAAGGAAAGGAAGAGGGGGAGGAGCCCCCACAGCCCCCCTTTCGTCCCCCGAGGGGGACACTATAGTCTTACTGGCTGTCTGGGCATTAGTGTCCCCCTCGGGGGACGAAGGGGGGGCCGGGCTTTTAATAAAATGCGCCATGATGTGTCCCTGCAGGTGGTTGACATCGATGAGGGGAATGCCCAACGAGCGAGCGAAACCCTTGGCGAAGCTCACACCCACGAGCAGCGAGCCCATCAGGCCCGGTCCACGCGTAAAAGCTACTGCCGACAGCTGCTCCTTGGCGACGCCGGCGCGCTTCAGCGCCTGGTCGACCACTGGCACCACATTCTGCTGATGGGCACGCGAGGCCAGCTCGGGCACCACGCCGCCATAGGCTTCATGAACAGCCTGCGAGGCCGTGACGTTGCTCAGCAGCACCCCGTCGCGCAGCACGGCTGCCGACGTATCGTCGCAACTCGACTCTATTCCTAATATATATATAGGTGTAGTGCGTCGAGCGCCTTCTGTATTCTTCTCATTCATCGGCATTGCAGTTAGTAAGTGAGGATTTCCACGCCATGATCGGTCATCAGCAGCGTGTGCTCCCATTGTGCCGACGGCAGTTCGTCTTCAGAGATCACCTCCCAGCCGTACGGGTCGTCGCTATCGATGAACACGCGCCAGGTGCCCATGTTGATCATCGGCTCTATCGTGAACACCATACCAGGCACGAGCAGCATGCCCGTTCCCTTCTTGCCATAGTGGGCCACATCGGGCTCCTCGTGGAACTTCAAGCCCACGCCATGACCGCACAGGTCGCGCACCACACCGTAGTTGTAGCGCTTGCAATGCTTCTCGATGGCATTGCCGATATCGCCCACGAAGCTCCAGGGCTTCGCAGCCTCCATGCCAATTTCCAGACACTCCTTGGCTACGCGCACCAGCTGCTCCTTCTCGGGTGTGGTCTTGCCGATGATGAACATTCGCGAGGCATCGGCATAGTAGCCGTCGAGAATCGTCGTGAAGTCCACGTTGATGATGTCGCCCTCCTGCAGGATGTCGGTAGCCTTCGGGATGCCGTGGCACACCACTTCGTTGATGCTCGTGCACACCGACTTCGGAAAGCCCTCGTAGTTCAGGCAGGCCGGCGTGGCATTGTGGCGCTTGCAATAGTCCATGCAGATGTCGTCGATTTCGAGTGTCGACATGCCGGCATGAATGTGTTTCGCCACCTCGTCGAGCACACCCGTGTTCACCACGCCAGCACGGCGTATGCCCTCTATCTGCTCTGGTGTCTTGATCAGATCGCGTGTGGGCACCAGCCGTCCGCGGCTCTCCCACTTCATGATCTCGCGGTCGAACTCCGTGGGAATCTGCCCTGGCAGTGCGTGCCAGCGTCTTTTCTTTTTGAATACCATGTTTTCAGCGTTTACTAATTTGGCTGCAAAGGTACGAAAAATCGAGCGCAGAACAAAAGAAACTCATTTCTTTTTTAAGTTGAGAAGCTGTAACTTTACTTTTTTTAAAGAATAGTCAAGAAAATGTCAAAGATTCATTCTCTTTTCATAGAAGAAAAAAAAGTATAACGTAAACTGTTTTTATAGATAAGGTTGACGGCAAAAGTGTCAACCTTATCTACAAAATATCAAGTGTTTAACTATTGCAGGACGGACATTGTATCATTCCAAATACCTTTACCGATACTCTATTCCCTGCAGGAACACGCGCCTGACGGTGGGCGACGTGTAGGCATAGGGGATGTAGTCGATGGAGGGGATGGGCTCCGTGATGAAGATGTTGGCAATGCAGCCTCGGCGAATGCAGCCGTATTCGTCGCTCAGCCCCATGGCGGCGGCTGAATTGATGGTGGCGGCATTCAATGCTTCGGCAGGCAGCAGACCCATCTTCATGCATGCCAGCGACACGATGAACTTCATGTCGCCCGAGGGCGTAGAGCCGGGGTTGTAGTCGCTGGCAAGTGCCAGTGGCAGTCCGGCATCGATCATCTTGCGGGCAGGAGCAAACGGCATGTTCAGGAAGAACGACGTGCCGGGCAAAGCCGTGGGGATGGGAGCCTGGGGGCCTTTCAGCAGTTCGATGTCGCGGTCGGTCATGCTCTCCAGGTGGTCTACGGAGAGGGCGTTGCACTTCACGGCCGCCTCTACCCCACCCGAATCGGCGAGCTCCTGACCGTGTATCTTTCCGCGCAGGCCGTACTTCGCTCCAGCTTCGAGAATGCGGATGGTCTCCTCGGGTGTGAAGAAGCCTTTGTCGCAGAACACATCGATGTAGAACGCCAGCTTCTCCTCGCCGACGGCAGGAATCATCTCGTTCACAATCATGTCGACATACTCGCTCTGCCGGCCAATGTATTCTCGCCCGACGGCATGAGCACCCAGGAAGGTGGGAATGACCTTGATGGGTGTGGTCTGCTTGATGCGACGAATGACGCGCAGCATCTTCAGCTCGTCGGCGGTGTTCAAACCGTAGCCGCTCTTGATTTCTACGGCACCCGTTCCCTTCAGCAAGATTTCGCGAATGCGACGCATGGCCTGCTCGTAGAGTTCTTCCTCAGAGGCGTTGTGCAAGCGGTCGGCAGAGTTCAGGATGCCCCCACCCCGCTTGGCAATCTCGGCATAGCTGAGACCGCGTATCTTATCGACAAACTCGCCTTCGCGGCTGCCGGCGTAGACCAGGTGTGTGTGCGAGTCGCAGAACGACGGAAACACAGCACCGCCACCAGCATCGATGACCATCTGCATCTCGGCAGGAATGGGATAGTCGGGCATCGGGCCATAGTCGCTGATGCGGCCGTTATCGAGCACCAGCCAGGCATTCGCCATCGTGTGGTATTCGGCCATTTCGGCACCACGCAGCAGCGTCTTCGGAGTCTCCTGTATGCCGGCAAGTAATCCAATGTTCTTAATGAGTGTTTGCATAAGGCTCTTGTTTTTAGTAGTTCAGAGGATAGGTACGCAGGAAGTTGATGGCCTTCTCGATGAGCGGATACATCACCACGTCGTCGGAGATGAACGGCACCTGCTCGCGGAAGGCGTTGCGGATGTCCATGATGATCGTCGACGACTTCTTCGGCAACCGGAAGTCGAGTGCCTGTGCGGCATTGAAGAGCTCGATGGCCAGCACGCGCTCCGTATTGAGGATGACCTTCTGCAGCTTGATGGCGGCATTGGCACCCATCGACACGAGGTCTTCCTGGTCTTGGCAGGAAGGAATGCTGTCTACCGACGAGGGCATGGCGAGGCTCTTGTTGAGCGACACACACGAGGCAGCGGTGTACTGAGTAATCATGAAACCGCTGTTCAAACCCGGGTTGGCAACGAGGAAATCGGGCAGGCCGCGCAGTCCAGACACCAAGCGATAGATGCGGCGCTCTGAGATGTTGGCCAGCTCGCTCATAGCGATGGACAGGAAGTCGATGGGCAGGGCGATAGGCTCGCCGTGGAAGTTGCCTGCCGAGATGATCTGGTCTTCATCGGGGCACACCGTTGGGTTGTCGGTGGCGGAGTTGATCTCGATGTCGATGACCGACTTCACATAGCGCAGCGTGTCCTTCACGGCACCATGAACCTGCGGCACACAGCGGAACGAATACGGGTCCTGCACATGCACCTTGTGGCCCTTTATCAGCTCGCTGTCGGCCAGAAGCTTGCGGAAGCGCTCGGCAGTCTCGATTTGTCCCAGATGTGGACGAATGGCATGCACGACAGGCGTGAAAGGATCGATGCGGCCGTCGAAGGCATCGAGCGACATAGCTGCGATGGCATCGGCCCACTTCGAGAGGCGCTCAGCCTCCAACAGCGACCAGACGGCAAAGGCACTCATGTTCTGTGTGCCGTTGAGCAGAGCCAGTCCTTCCTTCGATGCCATGCTGATGGGTTTCCAATTCATGCGCTTCAGCATCTCTGCGCCCGAGATCACCTCGCCCTGCATCTCCACTTCGCCTTCGCCGACAAGCGGCAGCGTCAGGTGGGCCAGCGGCACAAGGTCGCCAGAGGCTCCGAGCGAGCCCTGCCGGTAGACCACGGGGGTGATGTCGTGATTGAAGAGGTCGATGAGTCGCTCCACGGTGTCGAGCTTGCAGCCCGAATAGCCATAGCTGAGCGACTGTATCTTCAGTAGCAACATGATGCGAACGATGTCCTTCCGAACTCTTTCGCCAACACCGCAGGCGTGGCTCTTCATGAGATTCACCTGCAGCTGCGACAGCTCGTCCTTGCCTATCGAGACGTTGCACAACGAGCCGAAGCCGGTGGTGACACCATAGACGGGTTCTTCCTGATTGGCTATCTTCTCATCGAGATAGCGGCGGCAGCGAATGATGCGTTGGCGGGCATCGTCGCTCAATGCCAGTTGATAGTTCTCTCTGATAATTTCTCCGATGCGCTCTATCGTCAGATGTTCAGCGCTAATTTCGTGTATCATGATTTGATTATTTCTTTTTTTGTGTGAATAATTCAAGTAGCAGGACCATTGTCCTTTAACTTCTTTAATTTCTTTAACTTCCGATAGCTATTATATCGTGTCGAGTAATTCGTCGTCGACGAGGTTGGGCAGCGTGACACGCAACTCGGGCGTGCGCTCCATCTCTCGGCGGATGGCATCCATAGACCCTTGGTTGCGAGCCCACGAACGGCGTGCAATGCCGTTGTTGACATCCCAGAAGAGCATCTCGCGAATCTTGGCATCGCTCTCCTCCGTGCCGTCGATGACCATGCCGAAACCGCCATTGATCACTTCGCCCCAGCCTACTCCGCCACCGTTGTGAATGCTCACCCACGTAGCACCACGGAACGAATCGCCAATGACGTTCTGAACGGCCATATCGGCACAGAACTGCGAACCGTCGTAGATGTTCGAGGTCTCGCGGAAAGGCGAGTCGGTACCGCTGACGTCGTGGTGGTCGCGGCCGAGCACAACGGGTGCTTTGAGCTCGCCGCGGCGGATAGCGTCGTTGAAGGCCAAGGCAATCTTCGTGCGACCTTCAGCATCGGCATAGAGGATGCGGGCCTGCGAGCCCACCACCAGGTGGTTCGGTCCGGCTTCGCGAATCCAATGCAGGTTGTCTTCGAGTTGTCCACGAATGTCATCGGTCACATGACTGCGCATCTCGTCGAGCACTTCGGCAGCAAGGCGGTCGGTGGTGGCAAGGTCGTCGGGATCGCACGAGGTGCAAACCCAGCGGAACGGACCGAAACCATAGTCGAAGAACAGCGGACCCATGATGTCTTGCACATACGACGGATAGCGATAGCCCTCGCCTCCCTCCTTGAACACATCGGCTCCGGCACGACCCGATTCCAACAGGAAGGCATTGCCATAGTCGAAGAAGTACATGCCACGGGCGGCCAGCTTGTTGATGGCGGCCACCTGTCGGCGCAGCGATGCCTGCACGGCCTCCTTGAAGCGTTCGGGCTCCTCGGCCATCATGCGTTTGCTCTCTTCGAGGCTGTAGCCCACAGGATAGTAGCCGCCAGCCCAAGGATTGTGCAGCGATGTCTGGTCGCTACCCAAATCAACATGGATGTCTTCCTCAGCCAATCGCTCCCAGAGGTCTACGATATTTCCTACGTAGGCCATCGACACCACTAGCTTCTCGGCAACAGCCTTGCGAATGGCGGGAATCAGCTCGTCGAGGTCGGTATGCAGCTCGTCCACCCAGCCTTGCTCATAGCGCTTGCCTGCCGCCTTCGGATTGATTTCGCCCGTCACGCTCACCACGCCGGCTATGTTGCCAGCCTTCGGTTGAGCTCCCGACATACCGCCAAGTCCGGCGGTGACGAAGAGCGTAGAGCGTTGGTCGCCAGCCGTTGAGTGCAGGCGTTTCGCGTTGAGCACCGTGATGGTCGTACCATGGACGATGCCCTGCGGACCGATATACATATAGCTGCCCGCCGTCATCTGTCCGTACTGGCTCACACCCATCGCATTCATGCGCTCCCAATCGTCTGGTTTCGAATAGTTGGGAATCACCATACCATTCGTGACCACTACTCTCGGGGCGAGTTTATGGCTGGGGAACAAGCCCAGCGGATGACCGCTATACATCACAAGCGTTTGCTCGTCGGTCATCTCGCTCAGGTATTTCATCACGAGCCGATATTGTGCCCAGTTCTGGAAGATGGCTCCGTTGCCACCGTAGATAATCAACTCATGGGGATGCTGGGCCACACGAGGATCCAGGTTGTTCTGAATCATCAGCATGATGGCTGCCGCCTGACGACTCCGGTGAGGATAGTCGTCGATGGGACGTGCATACATGTCGTAGCTGGGACGATAGCGGTACATATAGATGCGGCCATAGCGTTTCAGCTCTTCAGCAAACTCCGGAAGGAGCTGTGCATGCAGGTGTTTTGGGAAATAGCGCAAGGCGTTGCGCAGAGCCAACCGTTTCTGCTCCGGGGTTAGAATGTCCTTCCGCTTCGGAGCATGATTGATGTCGGCATCATAGGCTTTTGCCTCTGGCAAATAGTCGGGAATGCCGAGGCGTATCTCTGATTGAAATTCTTCTTTGGTCATGATATATATAAATAAGGTGTTAGATGTTAGGAAAACCGCGACGCAGTCGCTTTGAACGGCGCGAAGCGCCTAAAGCTTTCCTTCTACGATCTGCAGGATCGTCTGCTCACACTCGCAGGCCTGACGAGCCAGTTCGTTGGCTTCAGCAACGAGAGCATCGGCCTGCTCGCGATCCTTCAGCGACGACGCATTAATCTTCACGTTCAGGCAAGCACCCAGCACGGCAGCACGAGCAGCCAGAGCGCCCACACCGGCATCGCTGACGCTGGCAGGATTACCCTCTTCAGCCATCGCCTTGCAGATATCGAATGCACGGAACGAAGCCTTCATGGTCTTCAGCGGCACCTGTGTAGCATAGAGCGTAGCCTCCTGGATGGCAGCCGATCGTGCAGCTTTCTCCTCGTCGGTTCCCTTCGGAAGAGAGAATGCACTCATGATCTGATTGAACGCCTCGGTATCTTCATCCACCAGGTGTAGCAGTTCAGTCATGAGCTGCTGTCCTTTATCGGCCCAAGCCGAGAACTCTGCCCAGCGGTCGTCCCATCCACGCTTGTGACTAGAGAGGTTGGCAACCATCGTGCCCAATGCAGCACCCTGCGCACCCATATAGGCCGAGATGGTACCGCCACCGGGAGCAGGACTCTCGCGCGATGTCTCATCGGCAAATCCCTTCACGCTGAGGTTGACGAGTTTCTTCGCTTCGGCAGCGCTGTCTTCCATCATGAACTCAATCACTTTCTCGTGCGGATTGAAAGGCTTCAGGTCGTCGAGTCCCATCGACTTGATGGCAATCTTCATGATGTCCTCTTCAGGAATGCCCGTCGAACGCTGTTGCTTCTCCAAGAAGTATTTGCCAGCATCGATGAGCGTCTTCTTCGGAACGAGACCAACGATTTCCGTTCCGGTCACCCTCACACCACGGGCGGCAGCAGCACGGCACACCTCATCGAAGGCTACATGCAAGGGTGTCACGTTGAGATTGGTCATGTTCATCGACACCTGGGCAATACCATATTCATCGATAAACCAGCCAATGGCCTTCGTAGCCTTCAGCGTACCCGGCTGCATAATGGTCTTGCCATCAGCATCCTTCAAGGGCTTTCCAGTAAGGAGTCCACCTTCGCGAACAGGACGGCCTTTTTCGCGCACATCGAAGGCGATGGCGTTGGCACGACGGGTGCTGGTGGTGTTCAGGTTATAGTTCACGGCAATGAGGAAGTCGCGGGCACCCACGGCCGTACAACCCGTACGGGCCACACCTTCGTCGAAGGGGCGTGCACCAAAGTCGGGAGCCTTCTCGGCCACAGCAAGCTTCTCGGGCAAAGCCTCATACTCGCCTGCACGGCAAACAGCCAGATTCTTTCGCTCAGGCTTGAAGGCCGCAGCCTCATAGCAATAGCAGGGAATGCGAGCCTCGTCGGCCAACCGCTTTGCAAGTTGGCGCGCCAGCTCGGCACACTCCTCGAGGGTGATGCCACTAACGGGAATGAGCGGCAGCACATCGGTGGCACCCATACGCGGATGAGCACCGTGGTGCTGACGCATATCGATGAGCTCGCCTGCACGCTTCACAGCATCGAAAGCTGCCTGGCATACCTCTTCGGGCGAACCCACGAAGGTTACCACCGTACGATTGGTAGCATCGCCAGGGTCTACATCGAGCAGTTTCACACCCTTATGTTTCTCAATCTCATTGGTGATCTGTTTAATGATCTCCATGTTGCGTCCCTCGCTAAAGTTGGGCACGCACTCAATAATTTGTGTTTGTTGGCTCATAGTATAACTAAGTTTCTTGCTTCAATATTTTATAACGGAAATACTCGGAAAACCTCGGAAATAACGGAAACGAGTCGTTTCTTTTTCGTTTTTGTTTGAAATATTTCGCTGACAATTACAGAAAAAAGAAATTTGCCCTTCGGCCTTCCTCTGTCGCGACTCGGCCATTCAAACGAGTTTGATGGCCCTCGCTGCTCCATCGTTTCCGTTTATTTCCGGTTATTTCCGCTTTTTCCGTTGTTCTCCGTTACTTTGTTACTTGTTACTTTGCTGCTATACATTCAATTTCTACAAGTGCACCCTTGGGCAGATCCCTGACGGCAAATGCGCTGCGAGCAGGGTAAGGCTGAGCGAAGAACTCACTATACACCTCGTTCATAGCGCCAAAGTCGGCGATGTCGGCAAGGAGTACGGTGGTCTTCACCACGTTTGCTAGTTCGAGACCAGCTTCGCGCAGAATGGCTTGCGCATTGAGTAGCGACTGGCGGGTTTGCTCCTTGATGCCTCCTTCAGGAAAAGCGCCTGTAGCAGGATCGATGGGCAGCTGCCCCGATGCATAAACAAAGCCGTTGGCCTCGATGGCCTGGCTGTAAGGGCCGATGGCGGCCGGTGCGTTTTTTGTTGCGATTGCTTTCATATCAAATAGTTTCAGGTTTATAGTTTCAAGTTTCTAGTTTTCTTGTTTCTAGTATATAAAATGTAGGGACGCGACGTGTCGCGTAACTGGATTTAGCTTTTCCCTTACAATAACGCGGCACGCCGCGTCCCTACATCATTTTAATGATCAATTGATCAGCCGAGCATGCGTTTCAACTTATCCACATAGGCATCGATGACGGCGACAGCTGTGATGTTCACCACATCGCGAACTGTAGAGCCGAAGTCAACAAAGTGGATGGGTTTGTTCAGACCCATCTGGATGGGACCGATGATTTCCACGTCTGCGTTGAGCGACTGCAGCATCTTATAGCTCGAGCGTGCCGAGGTAAGGTTCGGGAAGATGAGCGTGTTCACGTCCTTACCCTTCACCTTCGAGAACGGATATTGCTCGTCGCGCAACTCCTTGTCGAGGGCGAAGCCGATCTGCATCTCACCATCAATGGCCAGGTTGGGATACATCTTCTGCATCTGCTGTACGGCCAACTTCACCTTCTGTGCACCCAGACTCTGATCGGAACCGAAGTTCGAGTGGGAGATCATGGCCATCACGGGCGTTTCGTTGAAGAAGCGAACGGTCTTTTCAGCCAAGCGGGCGATGTCGACCAGCGTTTCTGTGTCAGGATTCTGGTTCACCAGCGTGTCGGCGATATAGAGCGTGCCGCGCGGCGAATTAATGATGTGCATCGTGGCTGGCGTTTTGAATTCCGGCTGTATGCCAATCACCTCGTTCACTACCTTCAGCGTGTTGCTATAGCGAGTGTAGAGACCTGTAATGAAGGCATCGGCCTCACCCGTTTCCACCATCATCATGCCAAAGTAGTTGCGCTCATACATCTTATCGCCAGCTTCCTGCAGCGTGTAGCCCTCGCGTTGGCGCTTCTGAGTGAGGATCTCGGCATAGCGATGACGGCGGTCGTACTGCGACGGATGACGCAGGTTCACCACCTCGATGCCTTCCAGGCTCAAGTCGAGTTCGTCGGCGAGCTTGGCAATAATCTCATCATTACCCAGCAGGATGGGATGACAGAGTCCTTCAGCCTTCGCCTGCACGGCAGCACGCAGCATCGTGGGATGAGCGCCCTCGGCAAACACCACTCTCTGCGGATGGGCTGCAGCCGAAGCGTAGAGTTTCTGTGTGAGCTTCGACTCTTGGCCGAGCATCACACTCAGCGTGTCCTTATACTCCTCCCAATCCTCAATGTTCCGGCGGGCCACGCCACTCTCGATGGCGGCCTTGGCAACAGCTGCGCTGATTTCGGTAATCAAACGCGGGTCAACAGGTTTCGGGATGAAATAGTCGCGACCGAACGACAGATTATTCACTTTATAGATATCGTTCACCACATCGGGGACGGGCTGTTTAGCCAAATCGGCAATGGCGAGCGCGGCAGCCATTTTCATCTCCTCGTTGATGGCCGTGGCATGCACGTCGAGGGCTCCACGGAAGATATAGGGGAAGCCGATGACGTTGTTAATCTGGTTGGGATAGTCCGAACGGCCTGTTGCCATCAGCACATCGGGACGGCTTGCCATTGCGTCCTCGTAGGAGATTTCGGGAACGGGGTTGGCCAACGCAAACACGATGGGGTTGTCGGCCATTGAACGAACCATATCCTGTGTGACCACGTTACCCTTCGACAAACCGACAAAGACATCGGCTCCACGCATCGCTTCCTCCAGCGTGTGCACATCGCGGCGGTCGGTGGCAAAGAGGCGCTTCTGCTCCGTGAGCTTCTCACGGTCGCTGGTGATCACGCCTTTCGAGTCGAGCATCACTACATTCTCCTTGCGAGCACCCAAGGCACAATAGAGCTTCGTGCAGGAGATAGCAGCAGCACCGGCTCCGTTCACCACAATCTTCACATCGGCGATGTCCTTGCCAGCCACTTCCAGGGCGTTCTTCAAGCCTGCTGCCGAGATGATGGCGGTGCCATGCTGGTCGTCGTGCATCACGGGAATGTCGAGCGTTCGCTTCAGGCGTTCCTCAATATAGAAGCACTCCGGCGCCTTGATGTCCTCGAGGTTAATGCCGCCGAAGGTAGGTGCGATGCGCTCTACGGCCTCGCAGAACTTCTCGGGGTCTTTCTCATCGACTTCGATATCGAAGACATCGATGCCGCCATAGATTTTGAACAGCAGACCCTTACCCTCCATCACGGGCTTTCCACTCAGCGCACCAATATCGCCAAGTCCCAGCACGGCCGTACCATTCGAGATAACGGCCACGAGGTTGCCTTTGTCCGTGTACTGATAGGCAGCATCGCTGTCGCTCTGAATCTCCAGGCAGGGATAGGCCACACCAGGCGAATAAGCCAGCGACAAATCTGTTTGTGTACGATAGGGTTTTGTGGGTTTCACCTCAATCTTACCGGGCCGCGTACCTACATGATAGGCCAGAGCAGCTTCTTTCGTGATCTTTACCATACTCTATATAGTTTTAAGTTTCTAGTTTCTAACTTGTAGTTTCCCCACAGATTACACAGATTTCTCAGATTATTCTTCTGTGCGTCTGTCCGGTATGTCTTATCTTCAGATTACACAGATTCTTCTATTCATCCGTTCGTCTGTCTCTTATCGTGCAATGTTACGAATAGTCGAGAGCAGAAAAATTCATTTTTTGGCCGAGACGTAGTAACATCGCTATTCCAATCGCAAAATTACAAAAAAACTCTGAACAACGCAAACTTTCCAGTAAAAAGATTTCCTGCCCAGCATGAGTTTTTGAAACTTTTTTGTAACTTTGGCTCCGCCGAACTTACTTTCGTTCGGAAATGAAATCAAAAACTTTTGTTTTTGCTTTGCATTTCACTCACTTATTTGTAACTTTGCGACAAAAGTCGCGAAGTTACTGCATCTCGGCAAAAAAAAGAAACGAGTTTCTTTTGTTCTGCACTCGATTTTTTGTAACTTTGCACATCGAAAGAATACATACGCCATGAATCAACCGATAGAAACCGATATAAACTCAAACCTACAAGCTAATCGCGAACTGCAACTGGCGTGGGACTTCATCGAGCACACGGGGCGCAGCATCTTCCTGACTGGCAAGGCAGGAACGGGAAAGACCACCTTCTTGAAACGAGTGGTGGAAGAGAGCACAAAACGTAGCGTGGTGGTGGCACCCACAGGTGTGGCAGCCATTAATGCCGGGGGCGTAACGATTCACTCGTTCTTCCAACTGCCGCTATCGCCTTTCGTACCCGATGCAAAGATGAAAAGCCGCTTCGACTTCAGTCGCGATAAGCGAAAAATCATCGCCTCTCTCGACCTGCTTATTATCGACGAGATTTCGATGGTGCGGGCCGACTTGCTCGATGCCATCGACTCGGTGCTTCGCCGCTTCCGCAATCGCTACCTGCCCTTTGGTGGCATACAGCTATTGATGATTGGCGACCTCGGACAGCTCACACCCGTGGTGACACCCGAGGACGAAGCGATGCTGCGCCCCTACTACGCCACACCCTACTTCTTTGGCAGCAAGGCTTTGGCACAAACGGACTATGTGACGATAGAGTTGAAAACCGTCTACCGCCAACACGACGAGCGCTTCGTTGAACTACTGAACCACGTCCGCGCTGGCAACCCAAGTGCCGAAGACCTGAGGTTGCTGAACAGCCGCTTGGCAACCCAACAGACAACGGGTTCTGCCATTCGACTTTGCACGCATAACTTCTCCGCCGATCGCATCAACGAAAGCCAGCTCGCAAAACTACCTACCGAGGCTTTCACCTACACGGCAGAAGTGAAGGGCACTTTTCCCGACTACTCCTACCCTACTGCCGAACAGCTCATTCTGAAGGAAGGCACGCAGGTGATGTTTGTGAAGAACGACGCATCATCTGAACATCGCTACTACAACGGTCGCATCGCACAGGTGACCTTCCTGAATGCCGAACGGGTGTTCGTGCGTTGTGAGGGCGACGACTACGACATAGAAGTGGAACCGCAGACGTGGGAGAACGCGAAATACACACTGGATGCTGAGACACGCGAGCTGAAGACCGACATACAGGGCACGTTTACCCAGTTGCCATTACGGTTGGCGTGGGCCATCACCATTCATAAGAGCCAGGGACTGACCTTCGAACACGCCATCATCGATGCCAATATGTCGTTTGCACCCGGTCAGGTATATGTGGCGCTGAGCCGTTGTCGGTCGTTGGAAGGTCTGCAACTGGCAACACCCATCGAGTCGCGAGCCATCATCAACGACCCGCGTGTCAGTCAATACATCGGCCAGCAAGAGGAAGCAGCCCGGCAGAGCATCGCCATGCTGCCCACGCTGAAAGAGGAGTTCTTCAGACATCTGCTGCTCGAGCTTTTCGACTTCTCATCGCTCATCTATAAGGAAGAACACCTGGGGCGCCTGCTCATCGAGTTCTTCTACAACGCGTTTACAAACGTCACCGACCTCCACAAGCAATCGCTCCACCAACTGAAGAAAGACGTTGCCGACGTAGCGCTGAAGTGGCGCATGGCCATTGGCGCGATGAGCACAGAGCAGCTGCACGAAGAAGCATTTCTTGAAAGGGTGAAACGCAGCTGCACCTACTTCGACAAGAAGCTTGCCGAGCTGCTGAACGAGCCTCTGGCATTGACGAAACCCGTAAAATCGAACAACAAGGAAGCGATGAAACGGCTGGGCGAAGCGCTTCCCGATGTGGCTGAAACGCTGTTGTCGCGTCGCTTTCTGTTGCAACGCATGGCCCTGGATGGTTTTACGACGGCCGGCTATCTGATGAGCAAGCGCCAATCGCAAGTCTCGGCGATGGACATTCAAGACGGAAGTGCCGAGAAGCTTGAGAAGAAAAAGAAACGGAAGGCAAAGGGAAAGGAGAAAGAAAAAGATGCGCCTAAGAAGGAAAACACGCGCATCGTGAGCTATCGCATGTTTCTGCAAGGTCTCACACCCGTAGAGATTGCTACTGAGCGCGGTTTGGCGCTGAGTTCAGTCCTGAGCCATCTGGCCACCTATATTGAAACGGGCGAGCTCTCCGCAGCCGACATCATCGGCGAACAGCACTTTGCCGCCATCAACAAGGTGATTGGCATGACGGGTACGAGATGCGGGCCGAAAGTCATCAAGGCCCTCTGTCCACCCGATGTGGGCTATGCCGAGATACAGCTGGTCGTGAGGGGGATAGAAGGTCAGCCAGAGGATTAACCCAACCTGTCATTAAAATATGTAGGGACGCAACGGTCGCGTCCCTACATCAATAAATTATTTTCGGCAGGTTAAATCTTGTCGAGAGCCTGACGGATGTCATCGAGAATATCGTCGACATCCTCTATTCCCACCGAAAGACGAATCAGGTCGGGAGCCACACCGGCCTCTCTCAGCTGCTCATCAGACAGCTGGCGATGGGTGTGACTGGCTGGATGCAGCACACAGGTGCGAGCATCAGCCACATGAGTGACGATGGCGATGAGCTGCAGGGAGTCCATGAACTGAATAGCCGTCTGGCGGTCGCCCTTCAAGCCGAAGGCAACCACGCCACATGAGCCACCGGGCAGATACTTCTGGGCCAGCTCGTAGCAGTCGTCGCTAGGCAGACCGCTAAAGTGCACCCATGCCACACGCTCGTCGGCCTGCAGGAACTCAGCCACGCGCTGTGCGTTCTCACAATGTTGCTTCATGCGCAGATGCAGCGTCTCGAGACCCAGATTCAGCAGGAATGCGTTGTGCGGCGAAGGAATGCTGCCAAGGTCGCGCATGAGCTGGGCGACGAGCTTGGTCGTATAGGCCATGTTTCCGAAAGCCTTTGTATAGGTGAGTCCGTGATACGACTCATCGGGCGTGCAAAGGCCTGGGAACTTCTCGGCGTGGGCATCCCAGTCGAAGTTTCCACTATCGACGACGCAGCCACCCACCTGCGTGGCATGACCGTCCATGTATTTGGTTGTAGAATGAGTGACGATATCGGCTCCCCACTCGAACGGACGGCAGTTGATGGGCGTTGGGAATGTGTTGTCGACGATGAGGGGCACACCATGACGATGGGCGATGCGAGCAAACTTCTCGATGTCGAGCACACGACAACCGGGATTCGAGATGGTCTCGCCAAACAAAGCCTTCGTGTTCGGACGGAAGGCGGCTTCGATTTCTTCCTCGCTGGCTTCCTGATTCACGAATGTACAGTCGATGCCCAGTTTCTTCAACGTCACCCCGAAGAGATTATAGGTGCCTCCATAGATTTCGTTGGAAGTCACAAAGTGGTCGCCAGCCTCGCTGATGTTGAACAAAGCATAGAAGTTGGCAGCCTGTCCGCTGGACGTGAGCACAGCGCCCACACCCCCTTCGAGAGCCGCAATCTTGCTGGCCACAGCATCGTTGGTGGGATTCTGCAGGCGGGTGTAGAAATAGCCTTCTTTCTTCAAATCGAAGAGGTCGGCCATCTCCTCGGTGTTATCATACTTGAACGTGGCGCTCTGATAGATGGGGAGCACGCGTGCCTCTCCGTTTTTCGGTTTCCAGCCAGCTTGCACGCAAAGCGTAGCGGGTTTCAGTTTTTCCTTCATGTTCTTTTTACCTATTGAAAATTCTTACTGTTTTTTTATCGTGTATTCATCCTTTTGGGAGTCATTCTTCCTTTTCCTCGTCTTCCAGTCGCAGCTGCGGCAGCGAGATGTGGTACTTCATAGCCAGCGCCCTCACCAAGCAAATGAAGAAGAAGGTGACAACCGAGGCCACGCCTACTCCAGCATCGTTGATGAGCAACAGCCAGTAGAGAACGCCGCCCACGATGCTCGCCATCGCATAGATCTCCTTTCGGAAGATGAGCGGCATGCGATTCAGGAAGAGGTCGCGAATCACACCGCCGGCGCTACCAGTGATGCATCCCATGAGAATGGCCACCCACATGGCGTGTCCGCAATCGAGCGTCTTCTGTAGTCCGGCAATCGTGAAAAGGGCGAGTCCGAGTGTGTCGAAGACGAACCATGCGTTGTCGAGCCGCTTCAGCGAACGGGCAAAGAGGATGACGAACACCTGAGCCATCAGGGTGCAGACGATGTAGAACGGCGACGTCATCCAAAACGGGGTGACACCCAACATCACATCGCGCAACGTGCCGCCACCAATAGCCACGCACACGCCACAGACGAAGCCGCCAAACCAGTCGAACCGGCATGCAGCAGCATGACGAATGCCTGAGATGGCGAAGGCGAAGGTGCCAAGAAACTCGATGATGCGTCGTACGTTCTCAACGAGTTCCGGATCGGTCGTTAGCTCATAGTCCATGTGTCGGCAGAAGAGATAGATGAAATCGGTTTATGCATTCACAGCATTCAGTCGTTTGCCCTCGATGAAGGCCTTCACGTTGCGAACGCAGATGTCCATGAGTCGCTGGCGGGCTTCGCGTGTTGCCCAGGCAATATGGGGCGTGATGAAAGCGTTACGCTGGGCTAGCAACGGATTGTTGGGCGATGGCGGCTCGTCGATCATCACGTCGGCACCATAGCCACCCAGATGTCCAGAGGCCAAAGCATCGGCAACAGCCTCCTCGTCGACGAGCGGTCCGCGTCCGGTGTTGATGAGGATGGAACCCTCCTTCATCTTCTCCAGCGACTCGCGGTTGATGAGATGGCGGGTGTCGGCGGTCAGCGGACAATGCAGGCTGACGATGTCGCTCACGGCGAAGAGGCCGTCGAGCGTGGTCTTCTGGATGCCTTCCGGCAGATCAGCAGAGTTCTTGCTGGTAAAGGCAAACACATCCATGCCGAAATAGCGAGCGATGGTGGCCACGCGCATACCGATATTGCCCAATCCGACGATACCGATGGTCTTGCCCGAGAGCTCCCACAGCTGGGTGTCCCAGTAGCAGAAGTCGGGGTTGCTGCTCCAGCGTCCCTCGCGGCTCTGGCGGGCATAGTGGCCAATGCGGTTGGTGATGTTCAAGATGTGTGCAAACGTCATCTGGGCCACGCTCTCGGTGCTGTAGGCCGGAATATTCGTGACCACGATGCCACGCTTGGTAGCCGCTTTCACGTCGACAACATTATAGCCCGTGGCGAGCACGCCGATATACTTCAGGCGCGGCAACTGCGAAAGCACCTCTTCGGTAATGAGCACCTTATTAATAAGAATAATATCGGCATCCTTGGCTCGTTCCACGACGAGCGATGCAGGCGTGCGGTCGTAGACCGTGAGCTCGCCCAGCTCCTGCAGCGGTTCCCACGAAAGGTCGCCAGGGTTGGCGGCATAGCCATCGAGCTCTACTATTTTCATTCTCTTTTCCATTGTCTTTGGTTTGATGTTGGTTTCTTAGGATGTATGTGTCTTAGCTGTCGTCCCTGAAGCGGTCGCCCCAGTTGCGAAGCATGTTCTGATAGAGCTTCTCCTCGCTGGGCGAGTGCTGGGCGTGCCAGAAACGGGCGTCCTGCAGCAGGTCGGGCAGATATTGTTGTTCAACGAAATGGCCGGGATAGTCGTGGCTATACTTATAGCCGTCGCTATAGCCCAAGTCCTTCATCAGGCTGGTGGGAGCGTTGCGCAGATGGAGAGGAACGGGCAGATTTCCCGTCTTCTGAACCGTCGACAAGGCGGCCCCGATGCCCATATACGAAGAGTTGCTCTTCGGCGAAGCAGCCAGATAGACGGCAGCCTCGGCCAACGGGATGCGTCCTTCAGGCCAGCCTATCTTCATCACGGCATCGAAGGCGGCATTAGCCAGAAGCAACGCGTTGGGATTGGCCAGGCCGATGTCCTCAGAGGCGCTGATGATGAGCCGTCGGGCGATGAACTCCGGGTCTTCCCCACCCTCTATCATGCGTGCCATCCAGTAGAGTGCTGCATCGGGGTCGCTGCCGCGAATGCTCTTGATGAAGGCCGAGATGATGTCGTAATGCATCTCGCCGTCTTTGTCGTAGGCCAGCGGATTCTGCTGCAGGCGTGCCTCGACGAGTTCGTCGGTAATCACGATGGTCTGTGCCGACTCCGACTCCACCACGAGTTCCAGAATGTTGAGCAGCTTGCGTGCATCGCCGCCGCTGTATCTGAGCATCGCCCCCGTCTCCTTCAGCTCAATGTTCAGCTTCGAGAGCTCCGAGTCGGTGGTAATGGCGCGATGCAACAAGGCCAGCAAGTCGTCTTTCTCGAGCGACTTCAGCACATAGAGCTGGCAACGCGAGAGCAGCGGGCGAATCACCTCGAACGACGGGTTCTCCGTAGTGGCGCCGATGAGTGTGACGACACCTCGCTCCACAGCGCCCAGCAGCGAGTCCTGCTGCGACTTCGAGAAACGGTGTATCTCGTCGATGAACAGAATGGGCGATGCCGTCGAGAAGAAGCGGTTCTGCTTTGCACGCTCTATCACATCGCGCACGTCCTTCACGCCACTGGTCACAGCCGATAGCGTGTAGAAAGGCGTGTCGAGCTTGTGGGCGATGATCTGAGCCAGCGTGGTCTTGCCCACTCCCGGCGGTCCCCACAGGATGAACGACGAGATGCGTCCCGAGTCAATCATCTTCCTCAGAACGGCACCCTCGCCAACCAGATGCTGCTGTCCGACATAGTCGTCGAGCGAGCGCGGACGCATTCTTTCTGCTAATGGTTCTGCCATAATCAAGCGACAAAATTAATAAAAAGTTTAGAGTTATGTGATAAAATGAAGAAGTTTTTTTGATTTTAAGCATAAAGATAGCAGAAAAATAAAAAAAAGAAGGAAAAAGTTTGCTCATTCATGATAAAGTATTTATTTTTGCAGCCAAATAACATGAACGACTACGATATGAAAGAAGAAAAAGGAGCAGTAGACGAGAAAAAAGCACTCACGCTGAAAACACTAACCAAGAGTAGCGTCTGGGACGTGCAGGAGAACGACATCTTCCGCATGTTTGAGGCAGCCGAAAAGGAAGCCGACCTGAAGGAGAACTTCAGACACTACCTCGACATCATCCGCAGCGCCTTCGAAATGGAGGAAGTGAAAATCGACAAACCCGAGGTCATCAAGAAGTATGAGGCCCGCGGGTTCAAGATTGCCAATATCAAGCTCGACGAGAACACCCACATGAAGCTCGCCATCAAGAAGCGTCCCATCATGCGTGTGACCGACCTCACCTACGAGAACATACGCCACATCTCGGCAGCCAAGCTCATGGAGGTCATCGACCGCAACTTCGGAGGCGGCTGGGACTCGCTGTCGCAAAGCATTCAGGACATTATTGAAAGCGGTTTCGACATCAGCACCACCACCCTTCCCCAGGACCGTCTGCACAAGCCCGGCGGCATGTATGAGAAGAAGGTGAACGACGGCTTCGAGGTGCTCGAGATTGCCAAAGGCACGTGGGTGGAAGCCATCTTCGCTAAGCTCAAGCCCATTGCTGAGAAGCCAAAGATTAAGTTCGACGAGGATCTTGACAGACAAGACGATAACGAAGACGACGACGAGGATCTGCCCGAGGTTGACGACAGCTACGACGACGAGGACGAAGACGATGAGTTCGACGAGGATCAGCTCACGGAAGAAAGCTATCGCACGACGTTCGAGACCGACCCCGACGACCTGAGCCTCGACGCTGCCGAAGTTAGCGACGACGACGATTATTAACCCCATACCCACAATTTGAAGGGCAAAGAAGGCATAGAAGGTTCTGGCCATACCACCAACTACGCTTTCAGCAGGCCACTCTATGTGATGCTGAAACCCGCAGGTTCACAATGCAACCTGCGGTGTTCTTATTGTTACTATCTTGAGAAAGGACGGCTCTACCAGACGGCTACGGGCCACACCATGAGCGACGAGCTCTTGGAGAAGTTCATCCGTCAATACATGGAAGCCCAGACCATGCCGGAGGTGCTGTTCACCTGGCATGGGGGCGAACCTCTCTTGCGCCCCATCGACTTCTATCGTCGCGCTTTGCAATTGCAACACATCTACGGTCGCGGACGACCCGTCGTCAACTGCATCCAGACCAATGGCACGCTGCTCAACGACGAGTGGTGCCGTTTCTTCCGCGAAAACAACTTCCTCGTGGGCATCTCCATCGACGGTCCACAGCCTTTCCACGACAGCTACCGACATACGGCCGGCGGACAGTCGTCGTTCGAGCAAGTCATGCGAGGCATCGAACTGCTGAAGAAGCATCGTGTGGAATGGAACGCGATGGCGGTGGTGAACAGCCGAAATGCCGACCATGCGTTGGAATTCTATCGTTACTTTAAGGAAATAGGTTGCCAATACCTGCAATTTGCGCCTATCGTTGAACGCATCACACAGCGACCTGACGGGCTCTCGCTCGCCCCAGGCATGAGCGAGGGCGGAACGCTCACCAGCAGCTCCATCACGCCCCGCCAATGGGGACAGTTTCTCTGTACGCTGTTCGACGAATGGGTGCGAAACGACGTGGGCAACGTGTTCGTGCAGCTGTTCGATGCCACTCTGGCCAACTGGGTGGGTGTGGCGCCAGGCATCTGCACGCTGGCGAAGAGCTGCGGCCATGCGGGCGTGATGGAGTACAACGGCGACGTTTACTCGTGCGACCACTTTGTCTTCCCCGAGCACAAGCTTGGCAACCTGCACGAGAAGACCATTACCGAGATGATGTATTCGCCGAAGCAACAGCAGTTTGCTTGCATCAAGCAACAGATGCTGCCCCGCCAATGTCGCGAATGCCGTTATCTATTCGCCTGCAATGGCGAGTGTCCGAAGAACCGATTCATGCGCGACCACTACGGCGACCCCTGCCTGAACTATCTCTGCGAAGGCTATCGCCAGTTCTTCCAGCACGTCGCACCCTACATGGAGTTCATGAAGCGAGAACTCGAAGCCGGTCGCCCGCCAGCAAATATCATGAAAGCGCTATAATCTGACCGTATTTCTCCCTCGCGTAGGGGCAGACCCCTGTGTCTGCCCGACATTATATATATTGTTTTCTTATGTTTTCTCTGTTTTCTTATGTTTTTTAAAAGCCCGCATTGCGGATAGAAAACGCCCCCCATTCGTTTTGGCACGTAATTTGCAAGGAGGCTTTGCAGAAACTTGCAATTCAGAAAGTCGAAACATAAAAATTACATACAACTATGCAAAAAGGTAACATCGGGGTTACGACAGAGAACATATTCCCCGTCATCAAAAAGTTTCTCTACAGCGATCATGAAATATTCCTGCGCGAGATGATCTCGAACGCCGTCGATGCCACACAGAAGATGAAGACGCTGGCCGATCGCGGCGACTACAAGGGTGAGCTGGGCGACTTGACTGTTCGCGTGGCCCTCGACGAGAAGGCGAAGACGCTTACCATCAGCGACCGAGGCATCGGCATGACAGCCGAGGAAATCGACAAGTACATCAACCAGATTGCCTTCTCGGGCGTTACCGACTTCCTCGACAAATACAAGGAGTCTGCCAACGCCATCATCGGTCATTTCGGACTGGGCTTCTACTCGGCATTCATGGTCAGCGAGAAGGTGGAAATCGTCACCCGCTCCTATCAGGAAGGCGCTCAGGCCGTGCGCTGGACCTGCGACGGCAGTCCTGAGTTCACCATCGAAGATGCTGAGCGCGAGGACCGCGGTACCGATATCATCCTCCACATCGCCGACGACTGCAAGGAGTTCCTCGAGCGCCAGCGCATCGAGAACCTGCTGCAGAAATACTGCAAGTTCATGGCCGTGCCCGTGAGCTTCGGCAAGAAGCAGGAGTGGAAGGATGGAAAGATGCAGGACACCGATGAGGATAACATCATCAACAACGTGGAGCCCCTGTGGACAAAGACTCCGTCGACGCTGAAGGACGAGGACTACAAGACGTTCTATCGCACCCTCTACCCCATGCAGGACGAGCCGTTGTTCTGGATTCACTTGAACGTCGACTACCCCTTCAACCTCACGGGTATCCTCTACTTCCCGCGCATCCAGTCGAACATCGACCTGCAGAAGAACAAGATTCAGCTCTACTGCAACCAGGTGTTCGTCACCGACCAGGTGGAAGGCATCGTGCCTGAGTTCCTCACACTCCTCCACGGCGTCATCGACTCGCCCGACATCCCGCTGAACGTCTCGCGTTCCTATCTGCAGAGCGATGCCAACGTGAAGAAAATCTCTACTTATATCACGAAGAAAGTGGCCGACCGTCTGAAGAGCATCTTCGCTGAGAACCGTAAGGAATACGAGGAGAAATGGGACGACCTGAAGATCTTCATCAACTACGGCATGCTCACGCAGGACGACTTCTACGACCGCGCCAAGGACTTTGCCCTGCTGAAGGACGTCGACGGCAAGTATTTCACCCTCGACGAATACAAGACGCTCATTCAGGGCGAGCAGACCGACAAGGACGGCACTCTCGTCTACCTCTATGCCAACAACAAGGAGGAACAGTACTCCTACATAGAGACCGCCCGCCAGAAGGGTTATAGCGTGCTGCTCTTCGACGGACAGCTCGACACGGCCGTGGCTCAGATGCTGGAACAAAAGCTCGAGAAGACGAAGTTCACACGCGTTGACGGCGACATCATCGACCGTCTCATCATGAAGGAAGACCGCAAGCAGACGGGACTGAGCGTAGAGCAGACTGACAGTTTGTCACAAGTCTTCAAGTCGCAGATGCCAAAGATGGAGAAGACGGAGTTCTCCGTCGAGGTGCAGTCGCTGGGCGAGCAGGCTCAGCCCGTGCTGATCACGCAGAGCGAATACATGCGCCGTATGAAGGACATGAGCCGATTCCAGAGTGGCATGGGCTTCTACGCCCAGATGCCCGACATGTACAGCATCGTGTTGAACGCCGACCACGAGTTGGTAAAGCGTGTGCTGGCCGACACCGAGAGCAATACCGCAGAGGCTCTGAAGCCCATCCTCGCCGAGCTGAAAGGCCAGGAGGCTCGCCTCGCCGCCATCAAGCAGACGCAGGACAAGAAGAAGTACGACGAGCTCACGCAGGAGGAACGCGACCAGAAGGCTGAAGCCGAGAAGGCCGTCAGCGAGCAGAAGGACAAGAAGAACGCCCTGCTGGCCGACTATGCCAAAGGGAACAGCATCGTTCATCAGCTCATCGACCTCGCCCTGTTGCAGAACGGCATGCTGAAGGGTGCCGCCCTCGATGCCTTCCTGAAGCGCTCCGTCGACCTCATCAAGTAGTTAATGCTCACCCTCTTGTAGGGGCAGACCCCCGTGTCTGCCCGAGCAACAGCCCAAAATCGCACAACGTGCCTATACCCCCACAACGGGAGAAATACATAAAAACCCAATCGGACAGCCAGCACCTGCTGACTGCCCGATTTTTTATGACCTCCTCCCTATTCCCAAGTCGTAAAAGCAATGCTCTAAGCATGCGAAAGCAATGCTTCTGCAACCCAAAAGCTATGCTTTTTGAGGGCAAAAGCAGTGATTTTAGCGGCCAAAAGCAGTGATTTTAGCGGCCGAAAGCAATGCTCCTGCAACCTAAAAACATTGCTCCTGAGGTGTCAAAAACATGCACCCAGCTGTAGGGGCAGCCCCCCGTGTCTGCCCGCGCATATGTTTATGGCATTGTGCATGTGTTTATATATGGATTCGGGCAGACCGTTATGCTACCCTCCTTTCGGAGGGGCTGGGGGAGGTAGTCTGCCCCTACACGTGGGTGTAATCATGGAGTTTGTGCCACTTGTGCCATTGTGCCACGGGTGTACTCGGCATGGCCTTTACTTAAAGAAAAAGTATAATAAATATTATTAATTAATTGATTATCAATAAGTTATATATCAAAATAATCAGTTTTGCTATCATTTCAACTTTGCGCAGTAGAGCCGTGGCACAATGGCACAAGTGGCACAAACTGCTGAGTGTTCAACAAGCTGAAGGGTGTGGATGAAACTGATGGGTGTGGCCAAAGCTGGGGTTCGCCCCCCCCTACTCCTTCATCGCTGCCTTGGGTTTGTCGTGGATGATGACTTTGATGCGACTGATGCGGCGCTCCTCAATGGCCATGACCTCGAAGGTGTAGTTGGCATAATCAATCATCTCGTGGATGCTGGGGAAGTCGCCCTTCAGCTCGAGCAACAAGCCGGCAAGGGAGTCAGCATCGCCTTCCACTTCGGCAAATTCGTCGTCGGGGACGTTGATGATCTTGCAGAAGTCGCTGAGCAACGTCTTGCCTTCAAAAAGATAGGTGTTATAGTTCAACTTCGAATAAGTCTTCTCCTCCTCGTCGAACTCATCGTTGATTTCGCCCACAATCTCCTCAAGGATGTCCTCGAGGGTGACCAGACCGCTGGTGCCTCCGAACTCGTCGACGACAATGGCGATGTGCACCTTGCTCTCCTGGAACTCGCGCAGCAGGTCGTCAATCTTCTTGGTCTCGGGAACGAAGTAAGGCGGACGAATAAGCGCCTGCCAGCGGAACGTAGCGGGCTTGGAGAGGTGCGGCAGGAGGTCCTTGATGTAGAGCACGCCACGAATGTTGTCGGTGTTGCCCTGATAGACGGGTATACGGCTGTAGTTGTTCTCCACGATACATTGCAGGACGTCGGCAAACGAGCTGCGGATGTCGAGGTCGACGATGTCCTGACGGCTGGTCATGACTTCCTTCGCGGTCTCGTCGCCAAAGCGGATGATGCCCTTCAGCATCTGCTGTTCCTCGCGAATCTCGTCTTTATCGGTAAGCTCGAGGGCCTGCTCGAGGTCGTCGACGCTAAGCACGTGGTTCTCGTGTTGCACAACCTTCTCGGCCAGTGCTCCGCTATGCATGAGCAGCGTCTCGAGCGGCCAGAACAGACGGCGCATCACGAGGATGAAGCCCACGCTGCGGCGGCAGAACTTCAGCGGGTCTTGCCGGCTGTACACCTTCGGCATGATTTCGCCGAAGAGCAGCAGCAGGAACGTCAGCAACACGGTGATGCAAAGGAACTCCACCCATGCGGCCTTGAACTGCACCAGCGAGGCAAACACATAGTTGCAAAGCATGATGATGGTGACGTTCACGAAGTTGTTGGTTATCAATATGGTAGCCAGCGTTCGTTCACTATCTTCTCGAAGTTCTTTCACATGCTGGTCGGTGGGTGTCTTCTCGTCGTCGATCTCGGCCAAGTCAGTTGGCGAGAGGCTGAAGAATGCTATCTCGGAGCCGCTTGCGAAGCCCGATACAAATAACAACAATGCAGCCAGTACGGCTGCAAAGACTACTCCGATAGTAATCGGTTGGAATACTACAAGGTCGCTGATGTTTTGAAAGCTCGATAAGTCCAAGGCTGTGTGGTTTTAGAATGATGAGTTAAAACGGAAGGGCACCTCCCTGGTTCTGGCCTTGGTCGGCGGCGGGCTGCACAGGCTGCGTTTCGGCAGTCGAGGCAGCGGGCTTCGCCGTGAGCAACTCCATGTTGTCGACAACGATTTCCGTGACGTAGCGCCGTTGTCCGCGCTGGTCATCATAGGCACGATAGCGCAGGCGGCCTTCAACGTAGAGCTTGTCGCCCTTGTGCACGTAGTGTTCCACCACCTTGGCCAATCCGCGGTAGAACACCACGTTGTGCCATTCGGTGCGGTCGGGCACCTGCGTGCCATTCTGTAGCGTGTAGCCGCGCTCGGTAGTGGCCAGACGAATCTGTGCTACTGCCTGGTCGGCCTCGTAGTACCTCACGTCGGGTTCCTGACCGACATTGCCTATGAGCATTACCTTATTCATGACTTTCGGAGAATTTCAGAAAACGATGTTTGTGACGCTTTATTTCCACATGCCAAGATACTTGAAGCGGAAGTTCTTGCCCTTGGCCGAGGGGAACTGCGAACGGTGGTCGACGCGCTCGCGCAGATGCTCAACGATGCGGTTGTAGCAGTCTTGTCCGGATGTGGCCTTGCAGCGGGCCACGAAGTGTGTGTCGCGATACTCATGCTTGCCCGTGGCAGGAATGAGCACGACGCGCTTGAAGTCGAGTGCTCCCTCGTACCAGCCCTCGCGAACCTCGGCCAGGCGCATCACGGCACCTACGGCAGCATCGCGGCGGTCGGCACCAGCGGCAGCAGGACCTGGGCGCAGAGCCTTCTTCTGCTTGAAGTCAAGCATCGTGGCGGCAGTTGTCTTGATGAGAATGAAATAGACGCGCGGGCGCACCTTGTAGCGCTTGGGATAGACGATGTCGCTGGCCACATAGTCGCGAATATCGGCCTCCAAGTCGGGATTCATTCCGATCTCGGGAATAGAACTGAGGAAATCAATAGCTGCGTCAACACTGGTTACCAATGTCTCGTTATCGAAATATCTTAAATATAAATTCATCGATTAATAAATGTTTCTCTGATAAAAAAAGAGCGGAAAACGGGACTCGGACCCGCGACCCCAACCTTGGCAAGGTTGTGCTCTACCAACTGAGCTATTTCCGCAAACATGTGAAAAACCCTAAACACTTACAAGTGAAGAGGAGGAGACTCGAACTCCCACGTCGCAATTGACACTACCCCCTCAAAGTAGCGCGTCTACCAATTCCGCCACCTCTCCAACAAGTAAACATTCTGAAACCGAATGTGTGCCCAGAACAGGACTCGAACCTGCACGCCTCGCGGCACACGCACCTGAAACGTGCGCGTCTACCAATTCCGCCACCTGGGCAAAAGTCCACCGACTCAGAAAAGCAGAGTCGCGTGTTGTTTCAGAATGTTGAGCGGAAAACGGGACTCGGACCCGCGACCCCAACCTTGGCAAGGTTGTGCTCTACCAACTGAGCTATTTCCGCTTGTAGCATGAGAATCGACATCCTTTCGGCTCTAATCTCATGGGCATTTCTCTAAATGCGGTTGCAAAGGTAATGCTTTTTTCCGATTCCACAAACTTTTTCCAAGTTTTTTTTCAAAAAAGTTTGTTTTTTTCTGAAAAACGCCCTTAATCCATGCGATTCCGATAGTCTTCGTAGGTAAATTTGCGCAAAATATGCAATTCGCCATCACTCTGCAGGAACGCCAGCGAGGGGTGGCCGATGCCGTTGAACATGGTTGTCTTCACGGTGGTATAGTGAATCATGTCCTCGAAGACGATGTTCTCGCCCACCTGTAACTCGTGATCGAAACGCCACAAGCCCAGATAGTCGCCGCTCAGACAACTGCAGCCACCTAATCTATATATATAAGGAGAAGCGACCGGGGCGCCTGTGGGAGTGCCTTCGAGGGCTTTACGTGAGCCGGCATCGGCGTTTCCTTCGCTATTGAAGTTTTCGCCGTCGAGGATTTCTGCTCCTCGCACAGCAGGCATATAGGGCATTTCGAGGCAGTCGGGCATGTGGCAGGTGAAGCTCACGTTCAGAACGGCCGTACGGATGCCCTTGTCCTCCACCACGTCGACCACCTGCGCCACGAGCGGACCGGTCTGCCAGGCGAAGGCGCTTCCGGGCTCGAGGATGATGTGCAGATGTGGATAGCGGCTGTGAACGCCCTGCAGCAGTTCTACGAGCAGACGTGTGTTGTAGTCGCGGCGCGTCATGAGGTGTCCGCCTCCGAAGTTAATCCACTTCAACTGCGAGAACCAGGGCGAGAAGCGCTTCTCAATCTCAGCCAGCGAGCGCTGGAACTCCTCGGCGCTGCTTTCACAATGACAATGCACGTGGAAGCCCTCGATGTCGGCAGGCAGACGGGCAGGAAGCTTGTCGCACGTCACACCGAAGCGGGTTCCGGGAGCGCAGGGGTTATAGAGTTCCGTCTCCACTTCCGAATACTCAGGATTCACGCGCAATCCGAAACTGATGGCGGGATTGGCCTGCCGCGCAGCAAGGTGGTGGCGCTCGTATTGCGAAAGCGAATTGAACGTCAGGTGGCTCGACATCCGCGCAAACTCGCGAATCTCGTTGTCGGTATAGGCTGGCGAATAGCTGTGGGCAGGCGAGCCGAACTCCTCGAAGGCCAGACGGGCCTCGAAGAGCGAACTGGCTGTCGTCGCGCCGATGTACTCGCGGAAGATGGGGAACGTCTTCCAAAGCGCAAAGGCCTTGAAGGCAAGGATGATCTCCACATCGGCAGCTTTTGCCACACCTTGAATCAGCGAGAGGTTACGGCGCAACAGCTCCTCCTCCATCACGTACATCGGTTCATGCACTTGGGCGTATGTCAGTTTGTCTACATTCATTTTCTACACCTTATTTTATTAAAAAGACCCTGCAAAGATAGCAAAAAAATGTCAAACGGAGTTTTTTTGCGAAATATTATTGCAGGTTTAAGAGAAATTGACTATATTTGCAGAAGATTTCGGCAACACCGCCGACAAAGCAACCATAAAGTGCAGACTATGAAACTTGCTATCATGACAAAATCCACCTTTTTCGTGGAAGAAGATAAAATCCTCGCCGCCCTGTTCGATGAGGGTCTCGACAATCTGCACCTCTACAAACCCGGTTCTGCACCCATGTATTGCGAACGGCTGCTGACCCTTTTGCCAGAGGAATACCATCGGCGCATCACCGTGCACGAACATTACTATCTGAAAAACGAATACAACCTCGCCGGCATACACATCGAGGACATGGACATGGAGAAGCCGGCAGGATATAAAGGCAACATCACACGCAGCTGTAGCGACCTTGAGCGCCTGAAGGAGATGAAGAAGAAGTCGCAATACGTGTTCCTGAAGAACATCTTCAACTGCATAGAGTTCAAGGAGCAGACGTCGACTTTCACCCTACAGCAGCTCGAAGATGCCTCGCGGCGCGGACTCATCGACCGACACGTGTACGCTCTCGGCGGCATGCAGCTCGAGAACATACAGATTGCTCGCGACCTGGGCTTCGGAGGTGTCGTCATCTGCGGCGACCTCTGGAACCGATTCGACATGCACAACCACCAGGACTACAAAGAGCTCATCGCACACTTCGACAAGCTCCGCAAGGCCACTGGATGAAAAATATAGGAACTCACCTAATTAACATTATAACTAATTGAAGACATGAGTGATAAAAACTCTTACTACGTGTTCTCAGGAACGAAGACGCGCTACCTGGCTGAGAAAATCTGCGCCAGCCTCGGGTGCCCGCTTGGTAAAATGGTTATGACGAAATTCTCCGACGGAGAATTTGCCGTCTCCTACGAAGAGTCCATTCGCGGGCGCGACATCTTCCTCGTGCAGAGCACATTCCCCAATTCTGACAATCTGATGGAGCTCCTCCTCATGATTGATGCCGCCAAGAGAGCATCGGCACGAACCATCAACGCCGTCATCCCCTACTTCGGATGGGCCAGACAAGACCGCAAGGACAAGCCGCGCGTCAGCATCGGAGCAAAGCTCGTGGCCGACCTCCTCAGCGTGGCAGGCGTGAACCGTGTTATCACAATGGACCTGCATGCCGACCAGATACAGGGGTTCTTCAACGTGCCCGTCGACCACCTGTATGCATCGGGTGTGCTGCTGCCCTACCTGCAGAGCCTGCGCCTCGACGACCTCTGTGTGGCATCGCCCGACGTGGGCGGCTCGAAGCGCGCCAACACCTATGCCAAGTACTTGGGCTGTCCCCTCGTGCTCTGCAACAAGACCCGCGCCCGTGCCAACGTCGTGGAGAACATGCAGATCATCGGCGACGTGGAAGGCAAGAACGTCGTCATCATCGACGACATGGTCGACACCGCCGGCACCATCACCAAGGCTGCCGACCTGATGATAGCCAGCGGAGCCAAGAGCGTGCGTGCCTGCGCCTCGCATTGTGTCATGAGCGGACCTGCCTCCGACCGCGTACAGGAATCAGCACTCGAGGAGATTGTCTTCACCGACTCCATTCCTTACACCAATCGTTGCTCGAAGGTGAAGCAGCTGTCGGTAGCCGACATGTTTGCCGAGACCATCCGCCGCGTCGTGAGCAACGAGAGCATCAGCTCGCAATATCTGGTGTAAGATTCCCGACGACCAATAGGTGCAGCACTCCCGTCTTAGGTGCAGCATTCTTCAAACAACGCTCTTTCATGCAAAGCCATGTTCCCTACCCCACGAAGCATGGCTTTGCATCCTAAAGAGCATGGCCGGCTACTCTAAATCATCGAAAACGCACAACAACTACGCAACAACGCAGACCAACTTTTTTATAAAAAACGTTAACAAAAATGACAATATTGCCATTTTTTTAGTAATTTTGCAGCACTTTACGTAAAAATTTGCACATATACGCTTGATTATCAAGCATTTAGATGTTTTTATTTGGAGGGATAAATGAGACAATTAAAGATTCAGAAAAGCATTACAAACCGTTCAAGCGAAGCTTTGGACAAATACCTCGTTGAAATTGGTCGAGCACCATTGATTTCCATTGATGAAGAAATTGAATTGGCACAAAAAATAAAGAAGGGCGGTCCCGATGGCGAAAGAGCCAAGGATAAGCTCGTCACCGCCAACTTGCGATTTGTCGTATCGGTAGCCAAGCAATATCAGCATCAGGGACTCACACTTACCGACCTCATCGACGAAGGTAACATCGGCTTGATCAAGGCTGCCCAGAAATTCGATGAGACGCGCGGATTCAAGTTCATCTCGTATGCCGTGTGGTGGATTCGTCAGAGCATCCTGCAGGCCATCGCCGAGCAGAGCCGCATCGTCCGACTCCCCCTCAACCAAGTGGGCTCGCTCAACAAAATCAATCACGAGATCAATAAATTCGAACAAGAAAACCAGCGCCATCCTTCAGTTTCTGAGCTTTCGGAAGCTACGAAGCTCGACGAGGAGAAGATTGGACAAAGCATGATGGCCGACGGCCACCACGTAAGCATCGACGCACCGTTCCAGGACGGCGAGGACAACTGCATGCTCGACGTGATGCCTTCGGGCGACGACAGCCGTACCGACCGACAAGTCGACCACGAGTCGATGGCTCTTGAGCTGATGACCGTGCTGAACAAGGTTCTGAAGGATCGCGAGCGCACCATCATCTGCGAATGCTTCGGCATCGGCGGACCCGAAAAAGGACTCGAGGAGATTGGCGACAAGCTCGGCCTCACCCGTGAACGCGTGCGCCAGATTCGCGAAAAGAGCATTGCCAAGCTGCGCGACAGCGGCAACGCAAGAATCCTGATGAAATATCTAGGTTAACATTTCGCAGAAAAAAGTTCCTCTATCAGGACGAAAATAAAAAAAAAATCGTATCTTTGCATTTCGATGGAAGTGCAAAGATATTTTTTTATCATCGTGCTATCAGCGCTCCTCGCTCTACCCGATAGCATGTACGGCAGGGTCAAGCAGGACACTACCGTCATCAATCGCATCTTCCGCTACGCAGCATCCGTCGACACTTCCGGCATCGAAGGCACGCATACCTACGCCTACCAGCGTTTCTTCATCAACACGAAGAAGCGCAATCCTATTCTCATGGCCGTACCCACGATGTATGGCATCGCACACGGAGGTGCCCGAAGCTTTGCCGGAGAGTTCTACGACAAAGTGGATTTCCACAGCTATGGCCACTACGACACGAAGCGCGTGCTCGACATCAACACCATTCCGCATCGCCGCCGCACGCTGACCACCATTCTGAAATACCTCACACCCGAAATCTATCACACGACGATTGTCGACAAATACATCCTCTCGCCGTTCAACAAGGTGAACCGCCGGTTCTATCGCTATAAGACCATCTATCTCGACAACAGGCAGGCAAAGGTCATCTTCAAGGCGAAGGTCGACAACACGCAGCTGGTCTCGGGCCGAGCCACCGTCGACATCGCGACAGGACGCATCATCTCAGTCGACTTCTACGGCGAGTACGACATGCTGCGCTTCCGCCTATCGCTACAAATGGGCGACGAAGGACTCCACTCGCTCCTGCCCGTGAGATGTGAGATGAACGGCAGATTCAAGTTCGTGGGAAGCCACATCACAGCCAGCTATCTCTGTCACTACGGCATGAACACAGCTGTCGACGACAGCCTGCATCTCATCTACGGACAGAGCATGGAGGGCGATTCCATCATTCGTGAAACCATGAGCCGCATCCGTCCCGAACCGCTCACAGCAGAGGAAGACACCATCTTCAGCCGCTACTTCCGTGAGCAACTCTATCGGCAGCAGCAACGCGCTCTCGAAGAACAACTGCTGGCCAGCATGCCTGAGCAAGAGCAGCCGAAGAAGAAAAAGAACCTTGCCAAATACGTGTTCTGGGACATTCTGGGCGACCACCTGTTGAACCGCATCAAGTCGAACTTCGGCGCCAACGACCAGGGCTACCTGCGCATCAATCCTATCCTGAATCCGCTCTATCTGGAATATAGCGACCGCCGAGGCGTCGTCTATAAGTTCGACATACGCTCCAGCTACAACTTCACACCCAACCGCGACATCTCGCTCCGCATCAAGTCGGGTTATAGCTTCAAGCTGAAGCAGCTCTACTACTACATCCCGTTCCGCTTCAACTACAACAAGCGCCGCCATGCGTTCTTCGCCATCGACTTAGACCACGGGCGCCACGTCTACAGCTCGGAGATTGCCAACCAATTCGATGAAGACGACGTCGAGTCGCTGCGACGGGCACACACGCGGCTCGACTATTTCCGCGATACCTTCTTCAAGGTCTACAACAACTACGACATTTCCGACTATTGGAGTTTCAACGTGGGTTTCACCTTCCACAAGCGCGACGCCATCGACAAGGAAGGATTCCGACAACTCGGACTGAAGCACACCTACCGCACATCGGCTCCGCGCATAGAGATTCAGTATAGGCCGCTCTCGTGGAACGGACCCGCCATCACACTCGACTACGAGCGAGGCATCAAGGGTTTCCTGAACTCCGACGGCGCCTACGAGCGTTGGGAGATCGACGGCTCCTACATTCACAAGCTGCCAAGCCTACAGGCCTTGTCGCTACGCCTAGGCGGCGGCTATTACGCCATGAAATCGGGCCAGCAATACTTCCTCGACTTCAGCAACTTCCGACAGAACAACCTGCGTAGCGGCTGGAACGACGACTGGAGCGGCGAGTTTGAATTGCTGCGTAGCGCATGGTACAACTCGTCGAACTACTACCTTCGCTCGAACGTCACCTACGAGTCGCCGCTGTTGGTGGCAAGCCGGGTGCCCTGGTGCGGGCATTTCATCGAGATGGAACGCATCTATCTGGGTGCCGTCATGGCCGAAGAGCTGAAGCCCTACGTGGAGTTCGGCTACGGCTTCACCATGCGAGTGGCGTCGCTGGCAGTCTTCGTGGGCAACCGCAACGGCCGCTTCGAGCGCATCGGCTGCACGTTCGGCTTCGAACTGTTCCGGAAGTGGTAGCAATCAATTCAAAAGCATCAACTATCAAAGACAACATCAAAACATACATGGGAACACTCACAGTCTATAAGGCAAGCGCAGGCACAGGAAAGACCTTTCGCCTGGCAGTAGATTACATCAAGCTGCTCATCAGCAATCCGCAGTCATACAAGAGCATCCTCGCCGTGACCTTCACCAACAAGGCCACCGAGGAGATGAAGACACGCATCCTCAGCCAGCTCTACGGCATCTGGAAACGGCTGCCCGACTCCAACGACTACATGGAGCGCATCGTCGAAGAACTGGGCGTCTCGGAGGAACATGCCTCCCAGCAGGCAGCCAAGGCCTTGCGCGAGCTCATCCACAACTACAGCTATTTCCGCGTAGAGACCATCGACGCCTTCTTCCAAGGTGTGCTACGCAATCTGGCACGCGAGCTCGACCTTACCGCAAACCTTCGCATCGCCCTCAACGACGAGCAGGTGGAAGAGCAGGCCGTCGACGACCTCATCGACAGCCTGAACAACAACAGCCAGGAGCTGGCATGGATTCTCGACTACATCAACGAGTCCATCGATAACGACAAATCGTGGAATGTCATCGGCCAGATTAAGCAATTCGGCAACAACATCTTCAAGGACGTCTATCGCGCCCACGGCGACAAGATCAACGAGGTGCTGCATAGCAAGGACTTCTTCCAGCAATACACGAAGATGCTGCGCACCATCCGCGACGAAGCTGTCGACACGATGAAGAAATATGCCGACACGTTCTTCGGCGCTCTCGACCAATACCAGGTTGGAGTGGACGACTTTTCGAACCGCGCCGGCGGACCAGCAGGCTATTTCATCAAGCTGCGCGACGGCAAGTTCTACGACGAAAAGATTGTCGGAAAGCGCATCACCGATGCCATCGAAGATCCTTCCACTTGGGTCAAGGCCGCCGACCGCAACGACGCATCGCCCGCCTATAGGGCTGTTAACGATGTCATCGGGCAACTGCTCAAAGATGCCGAGAAGGAACGCCCCCGCCAGGCCAAACTCTACAAGTCGGCAATGCTCACGCTGCGCCACATGAACCAGCTGCGCCTGCTCGACAGCATCGCCACCCGCTTCAACGAGCTCAACAGCGCCCAGAATCGCTTCATGCTCAGCGAAACGCAGTCGTTGCTCAGCGAGCTCATCGCCGACTCCGACTCTCCATTCATCTTCGAGAAAATCGGCTCGCAGCTCAACCACATCATGATCGACGAGTTTCAGGACACCAGCACCATACAATGGAAGAATTTCAAGGTGTTGCTGAAGGAATGCATGAGCCATCACGATTCGAAAAACCTCATCGTGGGCGACGTGAAGCAGAGCATCTACCGTTGGCGCTCGGGCGACTGGCGCTTGCTGAACGACATCGAGCACGAGTTTCCTGCCAGTCAGATGGTGTCGCAGCCGCTCTCCGTCAACTATCGCTCGTCGCGCAGGATGATCGACTTCAACAACGCGTTCTTCAATGTTGCAAACAAGGAGGAATACAAACAACTGGTTGAAGGCGACTCCACTGAAGCCGATCAGCTGACGCGAGCCTACAAGGGCTTGAAGCAAGAAGTTCCCAATAAACTTCCGGAGTCGGGCTATGTGCGTGTGGAACTGCTCACAGACGACGACTACCGTGACGAAACGCTCAAGCGCATCAAGGCCTATATTGAGGAACTGCACGCCATCGGAGTGGAAGACAGCAAGATTGCCATCCTCGTCAGGTCGAACCGCACCATACGAATGATTGGCGAATATCTCATGGAAGAGATGCCCAAAGTAAGACTGGTTTCAAGCGAAGCCTTCTGGCTCGATGCCTCCGATGCCGTTAACATACTGGTGCGGGCACTCTACACACTCGTCAATCAGCAAGACCTCTTGGGTAAGGCCACCCTCTGCAAGCTCTATCAGCGGCAGGTGCTGAAGACGGCCCTGCGCGACGACGAGCTCTTCGCCGATCTCTCGAAGGTCGACGACCTGTTGCCAGCCGACTACGTCAACCACTTCGACGACTTGCTCACCATGCCACTCTTCGAACTCGTCGAACGGCTCTTCGACATCTTCCAGATAAGCCGTCTCAACGATGAGAGTGCCTACGTCTGTGCTTTCTTCGACCAGCTCAGCCAGTTCCTTAACGAGAACATCACCGACATTCAGTCGTTCCTCGACATGTGGGACGAGACAATTCACAAGAAATCCATTCAGAGCGACAGCGCCGACGGCATACGCCTACTCACCATTCATAAGAGTAAGGGATTGGAATTCGATCATGTCATCCTTCCCTTCTGCGACTGGAGGTTGGAGCAAGCAGGGTCGCTCATCTGGTGTGAGTTGTCCGACGATGCCAAACCGTTCAACCAGCTGCCCCTTGTGCCCGTCGACTTCAGCGCCTCACAGATGAAGGGCTCCGTCTACGAGCCCGACTATCAGCATGAGCACTTACAAAACATGGTCGACAACCTCAATCTGCTCTACGTAGCCTTCACGCGTGCCAAGGACAGTATGTTCGTCGTTGGCAAGCGGGGCAATAGCAGCGGACGTTCCCTAATCATCGAGAAATGTCTGGCAGACGTCGCAAAAGAACTCCCCGGCAGCCAGCTTTCAGGCTTCAGCGAAGACGATGGACAGAAGAAAACAAAGAAGAAAGAGAAGCCCAGCGACCCCGTACTCTTCGAATACGGCTGCCTGGCACCGAAAGCCAAAAAGGAAAAGGAAGAAACCAAGAACGTCTTCCTGCAACCTTCCCTGCCCGTCAAGCTGAATCTCGAAAGCTTCCCGGTGCAGACATCCTTCAAGCAGAGCAACCAGAGTCGCGACTTCATCAAGGGTGACGACGAGGAAGAACGGCAGAAGATGTACCTCAACCTGGGTAACATCTTGCACAATCTTTTCTCGAGCATTCGTACCGCCGACGATACTCCTGCCGCCATCACCCGTTTGGAGGAGCAGGGCGTTCTTTATGGCAACGAGCTCACACGCCAGAAACTTGTCAACATGATCGACGAGCGTCTGCATAGTCCCAAGGTGGCCGACTGGTTCTCCGCTCGTTGGCAGGTGTTCAACGAGTGCACCATCCTCGAATACAACCCCGTCGAGAAGAAGGTTGTCGAGCATCGGCCAGACCGTGTCATCACCGATGGCCAGCAGTTCATCGTCATCGACTTCAAGTTCGGCAAGCCCAATGGAGAATATGAAACACAGGTAAGACGCTACATGTCGACCCTCAAGAGCATGGGCTACGAACAGGTGCAAGGCTATCTGTGGTACGTCTATAGCAACAAGACCCAGGAAGTCTTCCTCGATGCATCCATATCCTAAATCAGAAATAAGAAACAAATAACTATCATCCAGAAACTCTAAACTCTCCGCTCGACGCTAAGCGGCGCTCATTCCCGAGCAAGCTCGCCTACCCGTAGCCTTTCGTAGCGAAGCGGAGAAAGAACTCTAAACTCTCAACTCTAAACACTAAACTCTCAACTCTCAACTCAAAATATGACACATCCATCATTCCTTGAATATGTAGCCCGCGACATACTTCGCAAACACGGCGAGAACCTTGCACGCGTCGCCATCGTCTTCCCCAACAAGCGAGCATCACTCTTCATGAACGAGTGCCTCGCCACGCAGGTGGAGAAGCCCATCTGGAGCCCCTCCTACCTCACCATTAGCGAGCTCTTCCAGAAGAACACCACGCTCACCACCGCCGACCCCATCAAACTGGTGTGCGACCTGCACAAGATATTCACAGCCACAACGGGCATCAACGAAACACTCGACCACTTCTATGGGTGGGGACAGCTGCTCATCGCCGACTTCGACGACATCGATAAGAACATGGCCGATGCCAGCAAGGTGTTTGCCAATCTGCGCGACATCCACGAATACGACGACCTGAGCTACCTCACCGACGAGCAGAAGCAGTTGCTCAAGAAGTTCTTCAACAACTTCTCCGACGATCAGGACACCGAGCTGAAACAGCGGTTCCTGAAACTATGGAGCCACATCTACGACATCTACTCCGCTTACAACAGCCGGCTGCAAGAGCAGGGACTCGGCTACGAGGGCTCCATCTATCGCCAAGTCGTCAGCCAGCTTTCCACCGACGAGGGTGCCGAGCAATTCCTCCAGGCGATGGGACGCCAGTTCGACCTGTTCATCTTCGTTGGATTCAACATGGTCAACAAGGTCGAGCAGACGCTCTTCAGCTTCCTGAAGCATCACGGCAAGGCTTGCTTCTACTGGGACTTCGACCATTACTACATGGAAAACGAAGCCGGCTACTACATCGGGAAGTATCTCGAACATTTCCCCAACGAGCTCGACATCAGCGACGACGCCATCTACAACAATTTCTCTACGCACAAGGACATCACTTACCTCGCGTCGCCTACCGAGGATGCACAGGCACGCTATGTGGCCAACTGGCTCAGGCAGAACGGCCGCATCGATGCTGGCCGACGCACGGCCATCGTCCTTTGCGACGAGAGTCTTCTGCCCAGCGTCATCCATAACCTGCCGACAGAAGTGAAGAAGGCCAACGTCACCACGGGCTATCCGCTGTCGCAATCGCCCTTCATGTCGCTCATCGACCAGCTCGCCGACTACCTGCTGGCCGTGAACCCGCGTCGCAAGCGCAGGATGCATGAACGCCTGAAGCAGCATCCCTACATGCGCTATCTGCCTGAAGAGCTGCCCGAATGTGCCGACACCACGCCCGACGGGCTCGCCCAATGGCTGCTACAGACGCTACAGCTCATCGGCGTGAATACCAAGTCGACGGTCGACGACCCGTTCTTCCAGGAGTCGCTGTTCAAGTTCTACACCATCGTAAACCGCCTGCACGAGCTCATGGCAAGCGGCGACCTCACAACTGATGTGACGACGCTGCGACGGCTACTTTTGCAGATTGTCAATTTAACGAGCATCCCCTTCCACGGAGAGCCCATCGAGGGCATCCAGATTATGGGAGTCCTCGAGACGCGCAACCTCGACTTCGACCATCTGCTCTTGCTCTCGTGCAACGAGGGGAACATTCCTCATGGCATCAACGACTCGTCGTTCATCCCCTACTCCGTGCGTCGCGCCTACGAGCTCACCACCATCGACCACAAAGTTGCTATCTACGCTTACTACTTCCATCGGCTGTTGCAACGGGCTTCCGACATCACGCTCACATACAACAACGCCACGCAAGAAGGACAAACGGGCGAGATGAGCCGTTTCATGCAGCAGCTGTTGGTAGAGAGTTCGCAAAAAATAGGTCGGCAGTCGCTCACCACAGGTCAGACGACCACTCCCGGCCGTCCTACGAGCATGGAGAAGACGCCACTCGTTGCCGATCGTCTGAAGCAGATGCACAAGATGTCGCCAACGGCCATCAACACCTATCTGCGATGCCAGATGCAGTTCTTCTATAAATATGTGATGAACCTCCGGGAGAGCGACGAACCCGTAGGCGACGACATCGACCGCATTGCTTTTGGCGATATCTTCCACGAGTCGGCACGAGCCATCTACGACACGCTGAAACAACGCAACCCACGCATCACGGCCGACGACCTCGACTACTACCTCAAAAATCGCGGCGAGATAGAGCGCATCGTCGATAACGTACTCTGCCAGAAACTCGCGTGCAAGATTGACGACCTGAATGGCCTGCAGATCATCAACCGACGTGTCATCATCGGCTATCTGCAGCAGTTGTTGAAGATTGACCGTGAGTATGCCCCGTTCACGATTCTCGGCAACGAGCTTCCCGTGGAGATGAAGGTGAGCCCGTCCAACATCACGCTCTTTGGAAAAATAGACCGACTCGACGAAAAGGATGGTAACATCAGGGTGGTAGACTACAAGACTGGTAGCCACCTGGCCAACGCCATCCCTTCACTCGACGACGTCTTCTCTGTTGACAACATCGACAAATACCACTCCGACTACTTCCTCCAAACCATGCTCTACGCGATTATCGTTCGTAGTAAAGGATGGAGAAAGGAAACCGCCGATGCCACACCCAGCCAACAGGAGCACTCTCTCAGCACAACCGTGAATAGCTCAGCCACCATCTCGCCTGCCCTGCTCTACATCCAGCATGCCGCGGAGATGGCCAAGACGCCCATCCTGAAAATCGACAAAGAGCTCATTAGCGACATCGAGCTATATCGCCAGCCATTCATGGAGAAACTCAACGAAGTTCTTGCCAACATCCAAGACCCGCAGCTCTCCTTCACGCCCACGGCCGACCGCTCCCGTTGTACAACATGTCCCTATCAACAACTATGCCATTCATCAAAATAATATCTCTAAACTCTCCGCTCTCCGCTCGACGCGAAGCGGCGCTCATTCCCGAGCAAGCTCGCCTACCCGTAGCCTTTCGTAGCGAAGCGGAGAAAGAACTCTAAACTCTCAACTCTAAACTCTCAACTCTAAACTCTCCGCTCGACGCGAAGCGGCGCTTTCGTAGCGAAGCGGAGAAAGAACTCTCAACTCTAAACTCTCAACTCTCAACTCTCAACTTTAAACTCTCCCCATGCTTCATCCCTGTGCAAAAATCAACTTAGGACTGAACATCGTTTCACGTCGTCCTGACGGCTATCATAATCTCGAAACCGTCTTCTACCCCATCCCGCTCTACGACACGTTGGAAGTAGTGGCTGAACCGCTGGCCGACGCTCCCGCTCTTGTTATCACTGGAAATGCGGTAGAGGGACCACCCGAGCGAAACCTCGTCGTGCGTGCCTATCAGCTGTTAGCGGCCGACTACGACCTCCCACCCGTCAGCATTCGCCTGCACAAGACCATTCCCTCGCAGGCAGGAATGGGTGGTGGTTCCAGCGACGGAGCTTTCATGCTGCGTCTGCTCAACGACCAGTTCCAGCTCGGCATCGATACCCCGCGCCTGCAACAATACGCCATGAAGCTGGGTGCCGACTGCCCGTTCTTCATCACCTCCGAGCCTGCCTACGCCACCGGCATTGGCGAACAGCTCGAGCCGCTGCCTCATCTCAGCCAACAGTTGAGCGGTCTTTACATCGCCATTGTGAAACCGCCTGTAGCTGTGTCCACGCGCGACGCCTATGCAGCCATCTCGCCCTGCAAACCCGACCATTGTTGCCGCGACATCATTGCAGAGCCCGTTGCCGAGTGGCGCAATCTGCTCACCAACGACTTCGAGCCCCCACTCTTCGCCATGCATCCGCAGCTTGCTGCCATCAAGGCGCAACTCTACGACATGGGAGCCATCTATGCGCAGATGAGCGGTAGCGGAAGTGCCCTCTTCGGCCTCTTCGTCTCAATGCCCCAGCAGCTCGAGCAACGCTTTCCCGACTGCTTCACCTACGCAGCATCGTTAGCATGACACAGGCAAAGCAGCAAACGACTCTCTGCTGAGAGAGATGTTGCCATTCCTAGTACTTCTGATTCCGCCTATTGCGTCTAGTATCCAAAATAAGTCTTGCAATAGGCGTTCAAGGTACTGTCGTAGCGCTCCATGCATTCCTTATCGCCAATCAGAATGTGTCCGGAGTTAGGAAATACAATCAGGTCGTAACGCTTGCCAAGACGATCGTATGCCGTTTGCAGAGCGCGATAGTGATCAGGCTTCACGAGCCCGTCCTTTCCTCCATAGGCAAAAATTGCGGGTAGCGCTGTGGAATCGTTGATGTAACAGATGGGAGAAGCCTGCAACTTGATGCTATCCATTCGTTGTGGGGAGAGGCTGTCGGCACTGATGTGCTTGCCCGTACAGCTGAAAACGAAGTTCTCTGCGTCTTGTGCCGAAGCATTCGCATCGTAGGGGAACAGAATGCGAAAATCTGCGGGGCCGACTTTGATAGTCACAAACTGTAACGGTAACGGGTGGCGGTGGTTGTATGCAAACATCATCGAAAGATGACCACCCGCCGAGGTGCCGCCGATAGCCATCTGACGGATGTGAGCTCCTTTCTCGGCAGCCAAGCCGACGATGTGCTCCACACACTTCTCAATCTCGTCAAGCATGGTGACCAACGAAGTGTTTTCTTCCTTGAGCAGGCTATAATTCATCGTGGCGATGGCATAGCCCTTCTGGACCCATGCATAGCAATCACCTGCGTGTTCTGCCTTATCGCCTCCTATCCATGAGCCACCATGCACATACAAGATGAGAGCCAGGCTGTCCCTGGTTGCCGCATCTGTAGGAAGGTAAAGATCATAGGTGTTGTGAGGACGACTTCCGTAAGAAACATCCAAGTATCGACTTCCGTACTCGTCGTGCCACTTTGGTTTCGACAAATAAGCGATTACCGCTAAGACGATGGCAATCACCATCGCAACAACCAGCAGACATCCACAACCCTTCTTCAAACAGCTCTTCTTGCTCATAACTATCGTTCCGTTTTTTTACGATGAATTGCATCACCTGTATTCATTAATCGTTTCCTACTCCCTCCAATTGCTCCTTTCACGGTGTAAAGATACGACTTTTCTTTCATAACACAAACATCTTCCGTGAAATAATCTCCATATATGATCAGTAAAACACACTCATAGCCCGATTGCAACACTCTTATAACTCAAGAACATTGCTAAAACACTGCTCCGTAACCACTAGAACATTGCTCTGTAACCACTAGAACATTGCTCTGTAACCTCTAGAGCATTGCTTTTGGACGTCAAAAGCATTGTTTTTCGCTTCCGAAAGCATACCTTTCCGTGTCCGAAAGCATAGCTCTAGGCATCCAAAAGCATAGCTTTTAGGTTGCAAAAGCATAGCTTTCAGCGATTTACAGGCGTTCACGGGCAAGCCAGTTGTCACAACGTCACATTGTCACATTGTCACAATAAGCTCCTGCACATATGCAACACCTCCAGAGAATCGTTTTTGTCACAACGTCACATTGTCACATTGTCACAATAAGCTCCTGCACATATGCACGCAGAAGAGAGGGAGTATGATTGATGAATAATATTATTAGATTGATGAATAATATTATTAATTAATATATATTATTATAAAATAATGTTAATTTTAAAAATACTAACCCCCTCTCTCAGTACTATACATCATTTTATAATAATAAAATAATTAATAAATAAACAGTATTTCCTGAGCAAAATCGGCCATGAAAGCGAAGTAAGGGACGCTGCGAAATGCATTTTTTGAGAAGAAAACAGCCAAAAACATGCCCGCTGCGCCCCTACGTTCACACTGGCGAATGAACATAAAAGAGTAATTATTGTATATTAATACTTAATATAGATATTATATATAATAATTATACAACTATTTAAATAAATATGCGCAAATCCACTTCCGTGCACATCGCAACCCCTTATTGTGACAATGTGACAATGTGACGATGTGACAAACAATGGGGAATGGCCCGTGCACATCGCCACTCCCTTATTGTGACAATGTGACAATGTGACGATGTGACAAACAAGGGACAATGACCGAGTATCCATTTGTGAACGAAAGGCCAAACAGATGCTGCTGGACTGGAACACAGATGCTGCTGAACAGGAAAAAGATGCTTTGGGACAAGGCCGAACAGATGCTGCTGGACAAAAGAATGTACAGAAACGAAAAAAGCGGCTCGAAAGCCGCTTTCTTCGTACACTCTCAGGGGTTCGAACCCTGGACCCACTGATTAAGAGTCAGTTGCTCTACCAACTGAGCTAAGAGTGCTCGTGGTGCTCGTCAGAGGTTTGATTTCTGATTTGCGGTTGCAAAGGTACATCGTTTTTTTGTTTCCACCAAACTTTTTCGCGTTTTTTTTTCGAAAAAAGCAAAAAAAGTGCTTTTTCGCGGCTTTTCACGCAAAAATACGTAAAGAAATATGCGTTTTCTGAATTATTATGAGTATCTTTGCGGTGTTTTACGGCATATGCTTGCCGTGATTGATTGAGACAGAAAAGTTATTGATAGTTATGAAAGAAGTAATCATCAGCGATGCCAAGCTGCGACAGGCTGCCGAGTCGGGGGCCGACGCTTTTCTCTCCACCGTCATCGAAGCGACGCTGGAAGCCATCGGCGGCGAGTTAAATGCCGACAACATGAACGAGCTGAGTGCCGACCAGGTGACGCTGCTCGCCTACCACATGTTGCATGAGGAGGTGATGGACGGCGGCTTCGTGCAACTCATCCATAACGGCTACGGACCTTTCTTCTTCCAGAATCCGTTTGCTAAAGCTATGCGCATGTGGGACATTGCCGAGTTGGCAAAACTGATGAACAAGGTGAAGAAGCTCTATCTGGGCTGCCACGAAGACCTCGAGCGCGATTGCTCGGAGGATGAGTTCATGGCACTCTTCGAGCAGCATCCGGAGTTCGACGATTGCGACGACACGTTCGTGGAGAACGAAGAGCAATGGACGGCTGCCGTTGCCTACTACGTCGACGAGCATCTGGACAACTTCTGCACGGTGAAATGATAAACAAACGAGAGAGATGAACAAGGAACAACTGGAACTCCGCAAGAAGAGTCCCATACAGATAAAGAACAAGAAGGCGTCGTTTGAATACTTCTTCGTGGAGGAATTCACGGCGGGCATCGTGCTCACGGGCACAGAGATCAAGTCGATCAGAGCCGGCAAGGCTTCGCTGGTCGACACCTATTGTTATATCGTGAATGGCGAGATGTGGGTGAAGGGCATGAACATTTCGCCCTACTTCTACGGCTCGTATGCCAATCACGAAGCAAAGCGCGAACGCAAGCTGCTGCTCACGCGACGCGAGATCAACAAGCTGCAGGAAGCCGACAAGCTGCCCGGTTATACCATTGTTCCGACGCTCATCTTCATCGACCCAAACGGTCGCGCTAAAGTAGATATCGCCCTCTGCAGAGGTAAGAAGATGTACGACAAGCGCCAGACGCTGAAGGAGAAGGAAGACCGTCGGGAGATGGATCGGGCCATCAAGCACTATTGAGCAGCCCCTCCCCAACCCTCCCCGAAGGGGGAGGGAGAAGGCCCCACCCCTTCTCAACACTTCTCAACACTTCTCAACCCTTCTCCGCTCGACCCCACAGGGTCGCTTTCGTAGCGAAGCGGAGAAAGAACCCTTCTCAACAGCGCGAAGCGCATCTCAACTCTTCTCAACAGCGCGTAGCGCATCTCAACACTCTCTCAACAGCGCGTAGCGCATCTCTTAAACCCCACTTCAGGATGACAACAATAGAATCACTTTCCAAACAAAAGATTCTCATTCTCGATGGAGCAATGGGAACGCTGATTCAGTCGTATAGCCTAACGGAGCGCGACTTCCATAACAGCATGCTTGAAGGCAGCGATTGGAAGACCGGCATCACGCCAACAGCCGTTCCACTAAAGGGAAACAACGACGTGCTGAACCTTACGCGCCCGGACGTCATCGCCGACATCCACCGCCGATATCTGCTCGCCGGTGCCGACATCATCGAAACCAATACGTTCTCGGCACAACGCATCTCACAAGCCGACTATCATCTGGAACACTTGAGCCGCGAGATGGCTCTCCGTGGAGCGCAGATAGCCAGGAAGGTGGCCGACGAATTCAGCACACCCGATAAACCGCGATTCGTGGCGGGTTCGATGGGCCCAACCAACAAGACCGCTTCCATCTCGCCCGACGTCAACAACCCCGCTTATAGAGACATCGCCTACGACCAACTCTACGACGCCTACTACGAACAGGCGGAGGCTTTGGCCGAAGGTGGCGTCGATGCCTTCCTGATAGAAACCATTTTCGACACGCTGAATGCCAAAGCGGCTATTGCCGCCGTGAGCAATATGATGGAACAGCGGCAGCAGAAACTCCCCATCATGCTCAGCATCACCATCGCCGACAAGGCAGGCAGATTGCTCAGCGGTCAGACGCTGGAAGCGTTCCTTGCCACCATCAGCTCGTTCAACATCTTCTCCGTTGGACTGAACTGCTCGTTCGGTGCCGACGAGATGCTCCCCTTCCTAAAGCAGCTGGCACAACACTCGCCCTACCTCGTCAGCGCCTATCCTAATGCTGGTCTGCCTAACGAACTCGGCGAATACAGCCAAACTCCCGACGAGATGGCAGAACAGGTGGAAGCATACATCGATGAACGTCTGGTGAACATCCTGGGTGGTTGTTGTGGAACGACCGATGCCTTCATCAAACGCTTCGCCGAATTGGCCGAAGGCAAGAAACCACATACCCCCCTACCCCGTCACAACGACTTGCTGCTGTCAGGCTTGGAGCCCTTGCGACTCACGCCCGAGATTCCTTTTGTGAATGTTGGTGAGCGTTGCAACGTAGCAGGCTCGCGCAAGTTCCTGCGACTCATCAATGAGAAGAACTACGACGAGGCTTTGAGCATCGCCCGCAAACAAGTGGCCGACGGTGCCTTGGTGCTCGATATCAACATGGACGACGGCTTGCTCGATGCGGCTCACGAGATGCAGACGTTCCTGAATCTCATCGTCTCCGATCCCGATATTGCTCGCGTGCCGGTGATGATTGACTCTTCTGACTGGAATGTCATCATGACGGGTCTGAAGTGCATGCAGGGAAAGTGCATCGTGAACTCCATCTCGCTCAAGGAAGGGGAGGAAGTGTTCAAGGCTCATGCCCGCGACGTCAGACAGATGGGAGCAGCCGTAGTGGTGATGTGCTTCGACGAAGAGGGACAGGCCACCAGCTTCGAACGACGCATCGCTATTGCCGCCCGCAGCTATCGCATTCTCACCGAGGAGGTAGGCATGCGGCCGCAAGACATCATCTTCGACCCGAACATTCTTGCGATTGCAACGGGAATGGAAGAGCACGACGCCTACGCCAAGGACTTCATACGGGCTACGGCCTGGATTCGTCAGAACCTGCCCGGTGCCCATGTGAGCGGCGGCGTGAGCAACTTGTCGTTCTCCTTCAGGGGCAACAACTACATTCGCGAGGCCATGCACGCCGTGTTCCTCTATCATGCTATTGGTGCAGGAATGGACTTCGGCATCGTGAACCCAGCAACGAAGGTCACCTATAGCGATATTCCCAAAGCAGAACTCGACGTGCTGGAAGACGTTGTGCTGAACCGACGCGCCCATGCAGCCGACGACCTGATTAAGCTGAGTCAGGACATTCTGGCAAGGAAGGACGAGAAGGGACCTGCCGCCGACAACGCTCAAGAGAAGCGAGAAGAGATGAGCGTGGAGGAACGGCTGGGCCTAGCACTTCGCAAAGGTAACGGCGAACATTTGGAGAGCGACCTGATGGAAGCCCTGCAGAAATACGGTAAAGCGGTCGACATCATTGAAGGTCCGCTCATGAGCGCGATGGACGAGGTGGGCCGCCTGTTTGGTGAAGGCAAGATGTTCCTGCCCCAGGTGGTGAAGACCGCAAGGACCATGAAGCAGGCCGTTGCCATTCTGCAACCTTATCTGAACGCCTCTGCCCAAACCGAAGACGCGAAGCGCGACAAGAGCCAAGCACGAAAGATCGTAATGGCTACGGTGAAGGGCGACGTTCACGACATCGGAAAGAACATCGTCTCGGTGATTCTTGCCTGCAACGGCTATGAGGTCATCGACCTCGGCGTGATGGTTCCCGCCGAGAAAATCGTGGAAACGGTCAGGAGCACACATGCCGATGCCGTCGGACTGAGCGGACTGATTACACCCTCGCTTGCAGAAATGGTGAACGTAGCGATTGAAATGGAGCGTGCCGGAATGAGCATTCCCATTCTGATTGGCGGAGCTACCACCAGCGCCTTGCATGCGGCATTGAAGATTGCACCCGAATATAGCGGCGTTGTCGTTTGGCTGAAAGACGCCGCACAAAACGTGATTGCCGCCAACCGCCTGTTCAATCCTAAGGAGAGCAGCAGCTATGTGGAGCACATCCGGAAGGAGCAGGAAGAGATGCGCCGCAGCTACCACCAGAAGCATGAAGAGCTGATGAGCATCGAAGAGGCGCGCCGAAACAAACTCGACCTGTTTCATTAAAGCAATATAAAAAATGGGAACTATATACAATTTGACCTCAGCAGACAGACCGTGTAAGGTTTATTGGAAAGAAATTATCATAATTAGAATAATTTCTACCATTAATAAATATATTTTCTGAACGTAATTATGATAATTATTCTAATTTCTTTCCGATAAAATGACCAAAAGAGCTAAGTCCTACTTGGATAAAGGTACCATATATACATCATCACCTAATTAATAGGAACGCAAGCAACACACGAATTTAGAAACAACAAAACATCAGATATGATTAAGAACATCATCTTCGATTTCGGAGGAGTCATCATCACCCTCGACCACGCAAAGGCGGTGGAGAGTTTCAAACAACTGGGCATCGCCGACGCCGAGAAGCGCCTCGACCCCTACACACAAGGAGGCATCTTTGGCGACTTGGAAATAGGTAGCATCACGGCCGACGAGTTTCTGAGCAAGCTCTGCGATATTGCCGGCCACGACATCAGCTACGACGAGTGCCGTCAGGCGTGGCTTTCGTATCATAGCGAACTGCCCAAGCGCAACCTCGACATCTTGCGACAACTACGCAAAGAAGGCTATCGCCTCATCTTGCTCTCAAACACCAATCCGTTCATGATGAGCTGGGCAGAGAGCGACGAGTTCGACGGCGAGGGCAATCCACTCTCCTCCTATTTCGATGCCGAATATAAAAGCTTCGAGGTAAAGTTCATGAAACCCGACCCCAGTTTCTTCATGCATATTCTCTCCGAAGAGAACATCCTGCCCAGCGAAACCCTCTTCGTTGACGACGGCCCACGCAACGTGGCTACGGCCAGCCAACTCGGCATCCACACCTTCTGTCCTGCCAACGGGTCGGATTGGACAAAAGAAATCTACCAGTATCTGAAAGACGATGAATAATCGAAAGCACAGCCTGAAGACATCGCTCGCAATGAGCTTCATCGCCGCATGCCTGATGCTAACTGGTTGTCTGTCAATGGCTTTGCGTGAAGGCGACCTACTATTCCACATTGCTGAAAAGGGCAATGCCATAACTGAAGTAACGCCGGGCATGATCGACCATGTAGCCATCGTCATCGGTGCCGATAGCGTCATCGAGGCTGTTGGCAAAGGGGTCGTCATCACCCCACTCGACTCGTTGCTCAGCCAACCGGGCCGTTATGTGGCTGCTTCGGTACGCAAGTGCGACCGCAGGCAATCGGTAGCCCGCGCTCGCGAGTATCTGGGACGTGCATACGACTACCTCTACTTGCCCGACAACGACGACATCTATTGCTCGGAGCTCGTTCAGTTCGCCTTTGTCGACCGCAAGGGACAACGCATCTTTCAACCGATTCCAATGTCGTTCCACAACGACGAAGGACAAATCACCGACTACTGGAAAACCTTCTACGCGCGCCACAACATGGAAGTTCCTGAAGGATGGCCCGGCACAAATCCTTCGGAAATGTCGCAACGCAAGGAGGTAAGAATCAAGCACAAGTGGCAACGCCGGTAGCCAGCAAACCACGAGTGAAAGCACGAAGGAAACCTGCAAACATAAAAAACGCTAAAATATAAACGCCAAGCAACGGAATATCAAGAATTTATTGTAACTTTGCATGGATATCAAAGAAGGTATTATACTCATTCAATAAATATTATTAATTATGACAATCAACGAATTTAATTTTGCCGGACAAAAGGCAATCGTGCGCGTTGACTTCAACGTGCCCCTCGATGAGAATGGTAAGATCACAGACGACACCCGCATTCGCGGCGCTCTGCCCACCCTGAAGAAGGTGCTGGCCGACGGTGGTGCGCTGATCATCATGAGCCACATGGGTAAGCCCAAAGGAAAGGTGAACCCGAAGCTCTCGCTTGGTCAGATCAAGGACGCCGTGGCCGAGGCCCTGGGTTGCCCCGTGGCATTCGCACCCGACTGCGCCAAAGCTCAGGAGCAGGCTGCTGCCCTGAAGATGGGTGAGGCTCTGCTGCTTGAGAACCTGCGCTTCTATCCTGAGGAGGAAGGCAAGCCCGTAGGTGTTGAGAAGGGTACTCCCGAGTACGACGAGGCTAAGAAGGCCATGAAGGCCAGCCAGAAGGAGTTCGCCAAGACACTCGCCAGCTATGCTGACTGCTATGTGATGGACGCCTTCGGTACCGCACACCGCAAGCACGCTTCTACCGCCGTCATCGCCGACTACTTCGATGCCGACCACAAGATGCTTGGTCTGCTCATGGAGAAGGAAGTGAACGCCGTCGACAACATCCTCTCGAACATCAAGCGCCCGTTCACCGCTATCATGGGTGGTTCGAAGGTTTCGACGAAGATTGGCATCATCGAGAACCTGCTCGGCAAGGTCGACAACCTCATCCTCTGCGGTGGTATGACCTACACCTTCGCGAAGGCTCAGGGTGGCGAGATTGGTAACTCAATCGTTGAGATGGACAAGCTCGATGTTGCCCTCGACGTGATCAAGAAGGCCAAGGAGAACGGTGTGAACCTCGTGCTGGGTAGCGACTGCATCGCCGCTGACAAGTTTGCCAACGATGCCAACACACAGGTATGCCCCGCCAACGCTATTCCCGAAGGTTGGGAAGGCCTGGATGCTGGTCCTGAGACCCGCAAGGCATTTGCCGAGGTTATCGAGAGCGCAAAGACCATCCTCTGGAACGGTCCTGCCGGCGTATTCGAGTTCGACAACTTCATCGGTGGTTCGAAGGCTATTGCCGACGCTATCGCTAAGGCTACTGCCAACGGTGCCTTCTCGCTCATCGGCGGTGGTGACTCGGTTGCTTGCATCAACAAGTTCGGTATGGCCGACCAGGTGAGCTACATCTCTACCGGTGGTGGTGCTCTGCTCGAGGCCATCGAGGGTAAGGTGCTCCCCGGCGTAGCTGCCATCAAGGGCGAGTAATCTCACCAAAAGGGAACACGGAGGGTACAAAGGGCACGAAACAATCTACCCCCACGCCCTTCCCCCTATGAACACAAAAAAGCTGGTTGCCACTTGGCAGCCAGCTTTTTTTTTATACTTTTTGACCCTGAATGATGTAGGGACGCTACGAGTCGCGCTATTGGAGAGAAAAAACTGAATCCAGTAACGCGGCACGCCGCGTCCCTACATGGGGGCAATGTTGCTTAGTACGGGAGTTCGAGCCACTTCACGTAGCAGAAGTCCTGACGATGAGGCAGCAGGTCGTTCTTCGGGAACATGCGCACGGCACTCTTGAAGATACCAGAGTGGTCGGGATCCATAAAGCCTTCGAACACATAGTTGTTGCCCTCGCGGCTGACAACCTTCAAAGGCACCTTCGAGAAGACGTGTTCCTCGCCGTTCTTATTCGTGTGGATGTTGACGAGCTCAAGACCGATGGCATCGTCGAGGCCCTGCTCGTTGATGACATAGCGAATCTTGTACTTGCGGCCCGTCTCAGCACCAGCGGCGGGAACCTCCCACTCGGAGCTCACCACGCTGACGGCATCCCAGCGCTCAGCCACTGTCTCCTTCCAATGAGCGATGTCCTTAGCCAGACGATAACCGTCGGCGGCAATCTCCTTGAAGCGAGCGGCCTCCTTGCAATAGAACTTCGAATAGTAGTCGTCGAGCTGACGCTTCATGGTGTAGTGAGGAGCAATCTGAGAGATGGAGTTCTTCACCACCTTGATCCAGCCTTCGCTATAGCCCTTCTTGTTCTTCTTGTAGTAGAGAGGAATGATTTCGTTCTCGAGCAGACCATAGATGGTAGCGGCATCGAGGCGATCCTGATACTCCTGGTTCTGATAGGTGCGCTTCTCGGTGAGAGCCCAGCCGGCACCCTCGCGATAGCCTTCAAGCCACCAACCGTCGAGGACGGAGAGGTTGACGACACCGTTCATCTCGGCCTTCTCGCCCGACGTGCCACTGGCCTCCAGCGGACGTGTCGGCGTGTTCATCCAGATATCGACACCCGAGACGAGGCGGCGAGCCAGCAGGAAGTCGTAGTCCTCGAGGAAGATGATCTTACCGAGGAACTCAGGACGCTGGGAAATCTCATAGATCTTCTTGATAAGACCCTGACCGGCACCGTCGGCGGGGTGAGCCTTACCGGCGAAGAGGAAGATAACGGGATGCTCTGCGTTGTTCACAATCTTCGACAGACGATCGACATCGGTGAAGAGCAGGTGAGCACGCTTGTAGGTAGCAAAGCGACGGCAGAAGCCAATGACGAGTGCATTGGGGTTCATCTTTTCGAGCAGGCTAACCACACGCGAGGGATCGCCCTGGTTCTTCAGCCACGTCTCACGGAACTGCTCCTTGATGTAGGCGAAGAGCTTGTTCTTCAGAGCCATACGTGTTGCCCAAATCTCATCGTCGGGGCAGTTGTAGATGGCTTCCCAGATCTTCTGGTTCGACTGGTCGCCCATGAACGATGCGTCGAAGTACTTGGCATAGAGCTTACGCCACTCGGTAGCGGCCCATGTGGGGAAGTGCACACCATTGGTGACGTAGCCCACGTGGTTCTCCTCGGGGAAATAACCCTTCCAGATGGGAGCAAACATCTTCTGGCTCACCTTTCCGTGAAGCATCGACACACCGTTTACCTCCTGGCAGGTGTTGCAAGCGAAGGTCGACATGCAGAACTTCTCGTTCTTGTCGTCGGGATTGATGCGGCCCATGCCGATGAACTCGTCCCACGAGATGCCGAGCTTCTGGGGATAGCCACCCATGTACTTGCCGAAGAGACCCTCGTCGAAGTAGTCGTGACCGGCAGGAACGGGCGTGTGAACGGTGTAGAGACCGCTGGCGCGAACCAGCTCCATAGCCTGATTGAAGGTGAGGCCTTCCTCGATGTAGTCGCACAAGCGCTGGAGGTTGCAGAGGGCAGCATGTCCCTCGTTGCAATGATACACATCCTTCTTGATGCCCAGGCGCTTCAGCAACAGCATACCACCGATACCCAGCAGAATCTCCTGCTTCAGACGATTTTCCCAGTCGCCGCCGTAGAGCGAGTGCGTGATGGGCTTGTCGAACTCCGAGTTGAGCTCGTTGTCGGTGTCGAGCAGATAAAGCTTCACACGGCCCACGTTGACACGCCACACGTATGCGTGAACATTATAGTTTGTGTAAGGCACATCGATGACGAGAGGATTGCCGTTCTCATCGAGCTGGCGCTCAATGGGCAGGGAGTTGAAGTCTTGCGACTCGTAGTTGGCAATCTGCTGGCCGTCCATAGAGAGGCTCTGGGTGAAGTATCCAAAACGATACATGAAACCTACGGCACACATGTCGACATTCGAGTCGGAGGCCTCTTTCACATAGTCGCCGGCAAGCATGCCCAGACCGCCCGAATAGATTTTCAGGGCAGAGTGCATACCATACTCCATACAGAAGTAAGCCACCGAGGGACGAGAACGGTCGGGTTCGACGCTCATGTAAGCCTTAAACTGCTCATACACTTTCTTGATGCGCTTCATGAGGTTTTTGTCCTTCACGATCTCCTCCTTGCGGTTGAAGCTCAATCGCTCGAGCAATTGAACGGGATTGTGACGTACGTCGTGGTAGAGTTCGGGATCGAGGTCGCGGAAAAGGTCGCGTGCCTCGTAGTTCCACACCCACCACAAGTTGTGTGCAATCTCGTTAAGTCCATTCAGCTCTTCGGGAAGGCTCGACTTGACGGTTAGCTCCCTCCAAGCGGGAGCACTGGTGTAATCAGCTTTAATCTTCATAAAATAATAATCACCCCCACCCCTTCCTCGTTGGGAAGGGCGCCTGGTTAGTTTCGGAGGACCCAGGCTATCTGTTGTATAATCCTGATATCGGTTGCCCTGAAAACCACGTTTCACGCTCCGGCCGTCAAAGCATCAGAGCATCGCGACCCTGTGCCTTGCGGAGAGCCACGTCGTAGGCCTCATAATAGTATTTAATGAAGTGGCTCCAGAGGGCTTTCTTCGAGATTTGCTCAGCCTGCTTGCGAGCCTTCTTCACCTCGTCGGCGGTCATATTCGAGAAGTCGGCCACCGTTTCCTTGATGATGTCGGCCACTTCCGAGTAGTTGTAGTCGGTGCGGCGAATGACCTTCACGCCGTCCTGAATCTCGCCCGGATGACCCAGCACCTTGTTCACCCAGAGGCCGAAGCCAGCCAGGTCGGTAGTGATGCACGGCACATGGAAGGCCACCGCCTCGAGCGGTGTGTAGCCCCACGGCTCATAGTACGACGGATAGATGCAGAGGTCGTTGCCGAGCACCACATCGTAGTAGGTCATGTTGATGATACCATCGTTACCCGTGAGGTAGCAAGGCAGGAACACCAGCTTTACACGGTCTTCCTCACGATTGTGCATGTCATAGAATTTCATCATGTTCAGCACATTGTCGTGACCCATGTTGTGCAACCAGTGGGTGATCATCGGAACCTCCAGCGGCTTACCCTTGGGCGTCTTCTCCTGAAGCTGCTCTTCGGCGAGTTTCTGTTGCAGGTCCTGGCGCGGCTCGCCCACCCATCCGGGAACGACGATGAATGCCAGCACCTTCTTGTTCAGATTGCGATCGCGCAACAGGCGGTTCATGGCTTCAATGAAGACATCGATGCCCTTGTTGCGGAACTCATAGCGACCACTTGTAGAAACGATTAAAGTATCGTCGTCTAAGTCGGTGCCCATCAGCGCGTTAGCGATGCTCAAAAGGCGACGGCGTGCGGCCTTGCGCTTGCGGGTGAACGTGGCACCCTTCGGCACGAAGTTGTCTTCAAAGCCGTTGGGCAACACCACATCGACGGGCTTGTCGAGAAGTTCCACACACTCGCGGGCGGTAATATCGCTCACGGTGGTGAAGCAGTCAACGTAGTGAGCCGTCTGTCGCTCTATGGAGTGCTTGCTCTGCACGTTCAACTCATCGGCCATCTGGTTGCCGTTGTAGGCAAAGAGATAGTCGTAGAGAGGCTTGTTGTTGCCGGCAATGGAACGACCGATACTCGTGGCATGAGTTGTAAAGATTGTTCCAATCTGCGGCACACGGGTGTGAATGTAGAGCAATCCCAGGCCCGTCATCCATTCGTTGCCGTGATAGACCACCTTCAAAGGAGCCACAGACGCGTCGGGGTCGTTACCATCCTTGACGCCTTCGTTCCTACCCTCCAAGAAGCGATACATGCTTTCCACCACCAGTGCGGCGGCATACGAGAACATGGAAGCCTCGTCGTAGTCGCCATAGGCGTGAAGCGAGTCAACGCCATAGAGCTCCCACATACGGGTGTAGATCTCGTTTTTCTGTTCGAAATAGGGTTTGAAGTCGACCAATACGGCCAGAGGCTCGCCGGGAATCGTCCATCGGCCAACCTTCACGGCCAGGCCTTCTTTGGCTGCTTGCCGTTTCCAAGCGTCGAGGGGCGTCTTCTGCTCTTTGAAATAGGGACACGGCTTGTCTCCCCAGCAATCTGGGCCAATGAAGATGATTCTATCGGGAAGAACTGCCTGCAGAGTCTTCGCCCTGGTCGACAACACCGTGTAAATACCGCCAACTTTATTACAAACTTCCCAACTCGATTCGAAAACATAGTCGGGAAATAGCATATCTTTTATCATAAAAAATCTAACGCGTCTGAATTTGGGCGCAAAGTTAATAAAAAAATCTTAAACTAAGGGCTCAAAATGCATAAAAAATGGCAAAAAACAACAATTCTTGATTTATATTAATTACCTTTGCCGGCGTAAACCCCAACTATCACCCACAAAGACAACAAAAGCATGCAAATACATCCCACCAACTGCTGCCTGCTGGCGGCGCTATTCTTTCTTTTCACGACTTCTCTTCGCGGCATCACGGGAAAGGAGTCGACCGTAGCCGTAGCACCTAACGAGGCGACTTCCACAACAGCCCTTCAGCCGAAAGAGTCGGCCGACAGCACCACATTCAAGGGCACTCTCGTCAACGACGAATACCAGGTGTGGCTCACCATCGACTTCTACGGCTCGTCGGTCACCGTGCCCGACCAAGAACTCTTCGGCGAGCTGCCCGGCTATCTAGGTGCCAAGCGCGACCCTCGCAAGTGGTTCATCACCGATGCAGAGATTACCTCGCCCACCACGGCCCGTCTGGAGATCATCAACGACTACGGAAGCGAGGACCTCAACGCCACCCTCACCCAGCTCACCGATAGCACCTATCAGCTGCATCAGGACGACGGCAGCACCTTGCGCATCGTCGTGAATAGCAAGTGGGTGAAGCTCCCCAAGTCGCTGGTGTTCAAGCGGAAGAAGTGAGGGGCGGAGAGGCATCCTAATGAGTTGTGTCGGATGCCATTATCCAAAATCGTTCATGAGGCAATTAGGACGGCCTGAAAGGCCAACGAGCAAATAGCCCAGGGCAACGCCCTGGGTTTTTATGTTTGGCAACAATAATCGCCCTGAAAGGGCAAAAGCATTGATCATCGTAGCTTTTGCCCTTTCAGGGCGACATTACTTGCATGCTTCGTACCCAGGGCGTTGCCCTGGGCTGATAGCTGTTGGCCTTTCAGGCCGTTCATGTGAATAGCTATTGGCCTTTCAGGCCATTCATGTGAATAGCGAAGAGGTCTTATTCCCTCAAAAGAGGATGAATCTACCCACTCTACGCCACCTTCTCCAAGCGCTTCATCATGGCGAACATGAAGAGGGCCGAGAGCAGGCAGAGCACGATGAACACGCCCCAGACAACCCACAAAGGCAGGTCGCCCCAGAGGTAGCCACCGACACTGACGAGCTTGTTACCGATGGCGGTAGCACCAAACCAGCCACCCATCATCAGACCCTTGTACTTCGGGGGAGCCACCTTCGACACGAAGCTGATGCCCATCGGCGACAGCAGGAGCTCACCAAAGGTGAGGATGAGGTAGGTGGAGATGAGCCAGTAGGGAGAAACCAACGGACCCAGCGTGCCAGCCTCAGCCAGCGCAGCCTGCTCGTTCGGAGTCTTCAGACCCTGCGAGGCCAACATCATGATGAGGAATGCGGAAGCAGCCACGAGCATACCATAGGCAATCTTGCGCGGTGCCGAGGGCTCCTTGCCCTTCTTGGCGAGCGATGCGAAGATGGCCATCGAGACGGGTGTCAGCGCAACCACATAGAACGGGTTGAACTGCTGGAAGATAGGTGCAGAGATGTCGATGGTTCCGGTAGCCTGATAGTACTTGTAGATGAGCACGCCCAGGGCAGCGAGCACGACGAGGGCGGAGATGAGCTTCGCCTTCTGCGTCTTGCTCTGGAAGAACGAGAAGCCGGCATAGACGATGAAGATGATCATCACGAGGTTGATCACGTCGAAGGGCATTGTGTTAGCGCCCGAAGCAGTCTTCTCCGTGAATTCGTCGGCAAAGTAGGTCAGCGAGAGACCGTTCTGGTGGAAGGCCATCCAGAAGAAAATCACAACGGCGAACACAAGGCACAGGGCAACGATGCGCTGCTTGGTCTCCTCCTTCGTGAGCTCGGGCTCAGCGGCAACGGCTGCAGCCTTGTCGGCGGCGGTCTTCTTGCCACCCTCGGTATGACGGAACGTGCCGCGGAAAGCATAGTAGATGGCGATGGAGAGAATGAGCGAGGCGCAGGCTACGGCAAAGGCGAAGTGATAAGCCTCGCCGGGAGCGGTGTAGCCCAGCTCGTTCTTGGCCCACTCAGAAATCATGATGGCTGCCGTGGGTGCGAAGAGGGCACCGATGTTGATAGCCATGTAGAAGATGGAGAAGCCAGCGTCGCGCTTGTCGGCATACTGCGGGTCGTCGTAGAGGTTACCCACCATCACCTGGAGGTTACCCTTGAAGAGACCGGTGCCGAAACTCACGAGCACCAGAGCGATGAGCATGGCCACGAGGCCCACGGCCTTGCCACCCAGCGGAATGGAGAGCAGCAGATAGCCCAGGAACATGATGACGATACCGATGGTCACCATCTTTCCGAATCCGAACTTGTCGGCCATGATACCGCCAAGAATCGGCAGGAAGTAGACGAGCATCAGGAAGTCGCCGTAGATTTCGCCAGCCCATCCGGCATCGAGGCCGAAGTTGGCTCTTAGAAACAATGCGAAGACGGCTATCATCGTGTAGTAGCCGAATCGCTCACCAGTGTTGGCCAATGCCAACGCATAAAGACCTTTTGGTTGTCCTTCGAACATAATAAAATGTATTTAAGTTAATAATAATCAACCACATAGCTGACAGGAGGCAATGAGCCGGTAACAAACTAACCACACATCTGCCACCCGTCAGGGCTTTATAGTGCCACAAAGGTAACCATTTTTTCCGATTCTGCAAAGAAAAATCATAAAAATAAACTTGCGAAGGGTCGCAACATCCTTTTTCCGGGCAACGGCAGGCGCTGTCACTCCGTCGTCAGGTAGCCAACGTGCAGGTTGCCTTGCTTCAGCAGCTGCTTGAGATGGGTGCGGAGCGATGCGGGCGTCACCTGGCGGACGTAGGTCATATCGCCCTGCTTCACCACGATGCCGTTCAGTTCCTGCGTCAGATAGTCGCGGCGGCGGGTGTATTCGTTGTCCTTGTAATCGGTACTCTGCTTCTCGAGAGTCTTGAGGTAACCGTCGATGAGGTCCTGTGTGATAAGGTTGCCCTCAGTCATCTGCTTCACCAGCTGCTCCACATCCTTTGCGATGCGCTCACGCTGGGTGGGATTGCAGGCGAAGGCGATGGTGATCCTCATGTGCGGCACGGGCAACAGGGCGTCTTCCATCTGCACTTGCGGAGTATAGACATCGCTATGCTGAACGCGCAGGGTCTGAATGAGCAAGTCTCTCAGCACGCTCCGCAGCACCTCGTTGTGGGCATGCGACTGCTGGGTGTATTGGAAGCCCTTCTCCCAGGTGTAGAACATCATGGTCTGGGCGATGGGAGCAGGATTCTCAATCTTCTCCACCATCACCGTATTCTCCGTCTTATAATGGTCGGCAGGCCACGTCATGCGTTTCACGCGCTCGGGTTTCGAAGGCAGGCCACCCACATATTTCAAAATATAGGGCATGATGCTATCGGCATCCACGTTTCCTTGTACCACCATCACCGAACCGTTGTAGTTCGAGTAGTAGTCCTTCACCAACTCGCGCAGGTGGTCGATGTTCATCGAAGATACCACCTCGGCCGAGGGCGGCATCAGTCGCTTCGTCTCTGCAGCCGTCATCAGTCCAACTTTCAGGGCCGATTGCCCCATAGGACTCGACAAAGCCGCGGCCGACGCCATCAGCTTCTGCTTTTGTTCGGCAAACTCCACGGAATCTACCTCGGTCGAAGTCAGCGACTTGTAGATCATCTTCAGCGTACACTCCACTCTGAATGCATTGAGGCTGTCGCCCTTTATCCACCGGGCACCGTGATCGAATCTGTCTTCGAAAGGCTCTACCTGCACATTCGACTCTCCATTCCAACATTTGTACTTCCTGACGCAATTGCCCAACATGTCGTGATAGTGAATGTCGTCGTCGTTGAGCACGGAATAGCCTTGCGGACGTTGAATCATGAAGTTAATCATGTCGGCATCCGTCTTCTGCTTCAAGAACACCACCTTCACGCCGTTCGACAAGTAGACCTCGCTGATGCTATCGTTCAGCACCTTCTGACTGACGATGCTACCGGGCACCGTTGGGATGTCGAGACTATCCACTTTGATGCGCTCCAGTTTCTTCGCCTCTACCACCTCCACGTCGGCCAACTGCTCGTCGGTCATCTGACGGACACGTTGCCACACCGTTTCCACCTCTTCTTTCTTGGGCAGCGCCGTGCTGTCGGTCATCAACACGCCGATGAGCATGTTGCGCCCGCTGGTCATCCGGCAGAACTCCTCTTGAAGTTCCTCAGCGGTGACAGCGTTCTTGATGTGTCGCTCGGCAAGCCCTTTGGCCATGTCCGACAGTATCGCTTCGTTCCGGAAAAAGTTGGCAAAACACCTATTGATGAACTCGGTGCTTTGGATGTTACGACCCGTCTTCACAAACGAAGTATCAGCAAGGATGATGGCGGTAGAGTCGGCATTGTATTCTGGACTCATGGGAGCGAAGGGGAAGACGATTTTGTTGCCGAATCCCTTGCGGCGTAACAGCTCCACTTGCTTCGCCATCAGCTCCAACGTGCTGAGCCACTGGTCCTGAGGTGCCGACAGGTTGAATACCCATAACTTGTCGCCAAGGTCGGCAACGTCGGTTGTCGTGACGAGAGCATCAAGTATCTCAGGATAATTCTTCTTGAGGCCGCGGAGCTTATTATTCATCTGGTTCTTAATCTCATCGCGCAGGATGGCAGTCTTCATGCCGCCTACCGTGTTCTTCGGCGTTGTCGAGTCCTCAGTCAGTCTCATCATCAACCCAATGGAACCAAAGGGTTGCTGCTTGTCGGCATATAGAAGAGTGTTGGGAGCCTCGTTGTCGGGAATGGCTGGCGGCAGGGGTGAAACCGTCGTGCCCCGCTTGCGGTCGCCAAACATCGTCTTCACCTTCTCCACCATTTGGTCGGGGTCGAAGTCGCCCACCACCACAACGGCCTGGTTCTGAGGCTGATACCAGCGGTCGTAGAAGTCGCGCACCAACTGCTGGGAGCAATTCTTCACGATGTTCATGTCGCCGATGGGAAGGCGGTCAGCATAGATGGAATGATTGAAGAGGTCGTTGAGCAATTGCTGGGCATAGGAAACGGTGTTCCTGACGCGCCACTCCTCCACCACGACATTGTGCTCGCTCTCCACGTCCTTGGCATCGATGATGGCATCGCCGGCCCAGTCGCGAAGCAACAACAGGCACGAGTCCATCAGCAGCGTGTTGTCCACGGGAATGGCGTTCAGCTGATAGCGCACCGTCGCGAAGCCCGTGAAGGCATTGGTGTCGTGACCGAACTGCAGGCCGTTGCGGCGAAAGAAGTCGATCACACTACCCGGGAAATGCTTCGTGCCCTTGAACAGCATGTGCTCCACGAAGTGGGAAATGCCCCGCTCGTTGTCCTGCTCCACGATGGAGCCTGCCTTCACCAGCAGATAGAAGAACGCCTGCTTCGAAGGCTTGTCGTTTCGGCAAACGTAGTAGGTCAGTCCGTTGCTCAGCACGCCCTTGCGCACCGCCGTATCTTCAGGAATCACCTGTTTGTCGATTGCCGCTAAGTTCAATCCGTTTCCTCCCTGAGCGAAAGCCATCATCGCGGCAAACACCAACAAAACAAGAACAATATAGTATCGCTTCATAATAGTATTTATTTTATGGTGTAAAGTTACAATATTTTTTTGACATATGCAAATGATTTTGTAAAAACCTTTACTTTTGGGGCCAAAACCTTCACTTTCCTTGCTCGGGGTGGGCCCATCTTACACGCCGCAGACCTTACAAGCTGCAGGTCATACCCCTTGCTACTCTCATTTCACTCTTCTCCGATTACAGATTACAGATTACAGTTTTGTAGGGGAGGGGTAAAAGAGGGTGAAAAGAAGGTTACTATTTATATATAATATATATATTATATATATAATAGTAAATATTTTTACTTACATATTTTGATGTTTTTCAAGTTCCAGCCCCAGATGATGGGCTCATAAATAAACTGTAATCTGTAATCTGTAATCAGAATGGGGTTAAAATGGTAGTTTACATTGGGTGTAAAATCGCCTGAAACACCTTTGTACTTCTACATTCTCCAAGAAAACATCAAAAGGACCCGAAAGTGCAGTTTTTGTCCCCGAAAGTGCAGTTTCCCCTACTTACGATTTGGAAGTTTCAAGTTTTTTTCGTAACTTTGCAATAACAATGGAGGTGTTTTTGCGAGTGTGGGCTGCGGCTCAGCAAAGCTCGAGCGAGTTGAGTTTTCTCTAACTCAATCGCGACTCAGCATAGCTCGAATAAATTCGGCTCTGCATTCGCTGCTCTTTCGCTTCGGCTCTGCGTTCTTGCTCCGCTTCACTACGCAAGCGAACAAGTTCGAGCGCGCCTTGCACCACCCTTGCACATGTAAAAGAAATACAGCAAATACCGGAAAAACAGCCTCCACTCCCACACTTTCGTCACCCATAACACTCCAGTTGCCCTCACATCGATCTCCCTGCCGCCCGTCACCCGTCGCCCTCCAATTGCCTCACATCGATCTCCTGTCGCCCGCCGCCCGTCACCCTCTTCTCTCTATTCTTTACAACCATATATAACACGCGTTCTTTGACTTATAGCCCCCCTTTCGTCCCCCGAGGGGGACACAATACCCTTCGAGGCTACTGTGACACACCCAACGGTAGGGGCAGACCCCAGTGTCTGCCCGAACAATAGCGAACAACCAGTGAGGTCCCCTCCACATGTAGGGATGGGCTTTATTGCCCATCAGCAAGCAGCAAAGTTCCCTGCGGACGGGGATTAAACCCCGTCCCTACAAACGGGTGTGGGGTGCTGGATTCATGGGCATCCGGGCAGACACATGGGCTGCCCTTACACGGAGCATAGCTCTATGTCCTACGGAGCACGTCTCAATATTGAATGGAGCACGCCTCCTTTCCATACGGAGCACGTCTCTGTATCCTACAGAGCATGCCTCCTTTCCAAACTGAGCACGCCTTTGTATCGAATGGAGCATAGCTCTACACCCAGCCTTCACATTGACTCAAACAATAATATTTGTGGATATGAAACCCTGCATTATAGCCGCCCCTTATCAAGGGGCTCTAAATCTTTCCGATAAAAAATAATATTACCCTACAGTTCTTACCGCTTCGTCCTGGTGATATCGAACAGCCAGGTGAGCTTCACGACGATGCTGCCGAGGTTCGACTTGGCGAAGTAGTCGCGCTTCGTGTCTCCATAGATGTTGCCAAGTCCGTAGTAGTAGCGGCCTTCGAGCTGGAAGTGACCGACGTGCGGCACGGAGTATTCCAGACCACCACCGACGGCGATGCCATAGTCGAACTTATGCTCCACGGCCATCGTGTCCTGTGCGCAGGTGGGGTTCACACGGTCGTACATGTTGCGATCTTCCCAGTTGAAGTTGCTCTTGGTGCTCTCGCTGAGGTAATAGCCGAACTGCGGTCCTACCTGGAAGAAGAACTGAGCACCGCGCTGCTCCCTACCCCACGCCAGATGGGCGAAGATGGGCACCTGCACGTAGTTGATGGTGCGGCTATACTCCTCCGGCAGCTCCGTCGTCGCATTGATAACAGGCTGGTCGGCTTCATCGAGGATGCTCTCCTTCCATCCTGCCTGGGCGAAGTTCACCTCTCCCTGCACGCTACAGATGGTGTTGAAGTATTTCTCACAGACATAGCGCATCGACAGGCCGCCGCTGAAGCCGCCCAACAACCCTTGCGAGACACGCGGCACGAAACCCACGTTGCTGAGCTGGTAGCCGCCGTTGATGCCGATGGCGAAATCGTTGCGATGCTCACCAATCTGTGCAAGAGCAGACAGAGTTACGAAGTAACAGAGTAACAGTGTTACAAATTTTCTCATTGAACAATTTTAATCGCCCCGAAGGGCATTGATTCGCCCCGTAGGGCATTAAATGCTCGGGCAGACACGGGGGTCTGCCCCTACACGCCCGCAGCGCCTTGAAACCTTAAACCTTACACGCGCGAAGCGCTTTACCCGTCGCGAAGCGACTTTACACGCCCGAAGGGCATTACCCGTCGCGTAGCGACTTTACACGCGCGAAGCGCTTTACTCGCGCCGCAGGCGCCTAATAGCTAATCGCCTCGATGGTCTTGTTGGGTTTGTAGTGCACCAGCATGAACTGGGCGTTCTGCATGCCGCCACCCGTTGCCGCAGGCTTGAAGTGGAGCGGCGTCTGCATCGGCGAGCCCACCCGCTGCTGCTTGGTGCCACGGAAGTCGGTGCCATACTGATGGAGTCCGCGCAGGAAGTACTGGGCGTGGTCGTAGCCAGTGATGGCGAAGCGCGGCAGCGCATATTGCATGTCCTGATGGAACCACTTCTTGTAGTTCTGCTCGAGCGTCTGCGTAGACTTCGAGGCGGCGTTGTAGAAGAAGTTCGTAGGAATATAGGTGTCGTAACGGTGGAAATAGTCGTTGTAGACCTTCGTGTACATCAGCCAGTCCGTATACCCGTAGAGGGCAATGGCGATGCCGGCATCACGCGAGCGCAGGCGGTCGAGCTTGGCAAGCGTCTGGTTGAGTTCGGGCGAGCGACCGGTGTTGATCACCACTACGTTGGTCTTCTGACGGTTGAAAGCCTTCTGGAAAAGGTCGTCGGCGGTGGTGAGATTGGTGATGTTGTACGACTGCTTGCGTGCATCGAGCTGCTTGCGAAGGGCAGTAGTAAAAACTCCCTTGCGCGAGGTGGAGTCGTTGCAATCGATGAACACCACGTGATTCTGCGGGAAGCGCTCGAGGAAGGCGTTCACGGCATCTTGCGTCTGCTGCTCCAGAGGCTGGTAGACCTGGAAGATCTGCGGATAGCGGGTGACGTCGTCGCCACTAATGGAGAACGGGATAACCATGCGGATGTCGTAGGTGCGGCAGAACTCGGCCAAGGGCTTCACCTGCTTGGTGTAGAGCGGTCCGAAGATGATGTCGCACTCGCTGGCTTTGTTCTGGATGAGCGTCTGACGAATGTCGGCGTCGATGGCTACGTTCCACGCACTGATGTCGGCCGAGATGCCGGCCCGCCGCAAGCTGTCGCAAGCCATGAGGATGCCGCGATAGTACTCCACCATGCGGCGTCCGTCGCCATCGACATTGTGCAGGGGAAGCATCACGCCCACGCGAATGGCTCGCGTGCGCACATCGGTACGCGCCGTCTGCGACTTCTTCTCCTTCTCGGCCTCGAGGTCGGCCTTGGTCTTCTCGAAAGGAATGAACACCGTCTCGCCCTTCTTCAGTTTGTAGCCGTCGCCTTTCATGGCGGGATTGGCCTCGACGAGCTCGTCGACAGTGATGTTGTACTTGCGGGCAATACCGAAGATGGTGTCTTTCTTCTTCGCCGTGTAGATGTCGCGCCACTGGGTGGTCTGTGCCAGCGTGGAAAGGCTCAGCATGCAGGCAAAAGCCAACGCGATATGTCTGAAATAATGTCTCATCGTCATGCGTATTTCGTTTTCAGAGCACAAAAATACAAAATAATTATGAATTACAAATTACGAAAGCCGATTTTTTTGCCCGTTTGCCTGAAAAAGCGACTTTCAACGTGTTACGAAATCAAAAAAGAAGAAAATCTTTTTGTATTTCGCGCGCTTTTCACTATCTTTGCGATTTAAATCGCGAAGTTATTTCATCTCGGCTAAAAAAAGAAACGAGTTTCTTTTGTTCAGCGCTCGATTTTTAGTAACTTTGCCGGGATAAACTGAAACAAGGAAGAAAAATGAATATGAAAAGAATCATAACCGCCATCGTGGCACTATTGGTGATGAGCACCGCGGCCAACGCCGACGACGAGATTCCTACCATCGACCCCATCGGCTACGCCACCTCGACGGAGGAGGGCGAGCAGTCGGGTAAGTCGTTCTCGGGCTCGGCCCCCCTCGTCGTGAGCTTCAAGGCTAACGCCCAGAACACCGCGGGATGGAATGCCTACTACGAATGGCGCTTCACGCTCACCGACCTGCAAGGACGCGAGGAGGAGACACCTTATCTTATTAGGTACGAAGAGGACACCGAGGTGACGTTCACCCGGGCGGGCATGCACAAGGTGGAGCTCTACGCCATCTTCACACAGGGCACCGACACCGTGCCCTACACGGAGGAATACTGGCAGGACGCCGAGAAGCTCACGGTGTCTATTTCCGAGAGCCACCTGGAGATGCCCAATGCCTTCTCGCCCAACAACGGCGACGACATCAATAACATCTATGGTGCCAAGAGCAACTACAAGAGCATCGTGGAGTTCCACGGCTACATCTTCAACCGCTGGGGGCAGAAGCTCTATGAGTGGCACGACCCCGCCGGCGGCTGGGACGGCAAGTACAAGGGCAAGGATGTGGCGCAGGGCGTCTACTACTGCCTCGTGAAGGCGAAGGGTGCCGACGGCCGCGTCTACAACTTCCACACCGACGTGAACCTTCTCCGCGGCTTCACCGAGGACACGGGAGTGAATAATATGGAGTAGAAGTTGAGAAGTTGAGACGTTGAGTTGTAGGGGCAGACCCCCGTGTCTGCCCGAATGCGGTACGCTTCGCGTCTTCAAGAAAACAGAACAAAACATCAAAAACAGAGAAAAACATTTAGATGATAATAAATCAAAATTGTTTTTTCATGTCATTTTGTGTTTTCTTATGTTTTTTGAAGCCCGCAAAGCGGACCAATAGTTGAAGCCCGCAAAGCGGATTAAACCCTTCAATAAAAAATTGTTTAAATGCAACGGGAAGACGAAAAGATAAATGTTTGGGGCGCGCGCGTGCATAACCTGAAAAACATCGATGTTGAGATACCACGCAACGCGCTGACCGTCATCACTGGACTATCGGGATCGGGTAAGTCATCGCTGGCCTTCGACACCATCTTTGCCGAAGGACAACGCCGATATATCGAGACATTCTCGGCCTATGCCCGCAACTTTCTGGGCAACATGGAACGCCCCGACGTGGACAAGATAACCGGTCTCTCGCCCGTCATCAGCATCGAACAGAAGACCACCAACAAGAATCCACGCTCGACGGTCGGCACGACCACCGAGATCTACGACTACCTGCGCCTGCTCTATGCGCGGGCAGGCACGGCCTATAGCTACATGTCGGGCGAGAGAATGGTGAAATACACCGAGGAACAGGTGCTCACGATGATTCTCGACGACTACATCGGCCGACCCATCTACATCCTGGCTCCGCTGGTGAAGCAACGCAAGGGCCACTATCGTGAGCTCTTCGAGTCGATGCGCCGCAAGGGGTATCTCTATGTGCGAGTAGACGGGGCAATCGTCGAGATTGAACGCGGCATGAAGGTCGACCGCTACAAGAACCACAACATCGAGGTGGTCATCGACAAGCTGAAGGTGCAGGGCAAGGACGACCAGCGGCTGAAGCAAAGCGTGGAGCAAGCGATGAAGCAGGGCGAGGGCACGCTGATGATCATGGACAAGGAGACGGGTGCCGTGCGCAACTTCTCGAAACAACTCATGGACCCCGTCACGGGTCTCTCCTATGGCGAGGCGGCTCCAAACATCTTCTCGTTCAACTCACCTGAGGGTGCCTGCCCGAAGTGCAAGGGCTTGGGAACGGTGAACGAAATAGACCTCTCGAAGGTCATCCCCGACCAGAAGCTGAGCATCTACGAGGGTGCAATCATTCCTTTAGGGAAATACAAGAACCAATTGATATTCTGGCAGATAGATGCTCTGCTACACAAGTATGAGCTGAACCTGAAGACGCCCGTGAAGGACATTCCGCAGGAGGCAATGGACGAGATTCTCTACGGCTCGCTCGAGGACGTGCGCATCGACAAGGAGCTCGTTCACACATCGAGCGACTACTTCCTCGCCTTCGACGGCGTCATCAAATATCTGCGACAGGTGATGGAGAACGACGACTCGGCGGCAGGTCAGAAATGGGCCGACCAGTTCCTGGCCACGTGCGAATGTCCGGAGTGCAAGGGACAACGCCTGAAGCGCGAGTCGCTGGCCTATAGAATCTGGGATAAGAACATCGGCGAGGTGGCTTCACTCGACATCAACGACCTGAAGTATTGGCTCACGCATGCCGAGGAGCACATGGAGCCCATGCAACAGAAGATTGCCAAGGAAATCATCAAGGAGCTCATCTCGCGCGTCGACTTCCTGCTTGAGGTGGGACTCGACTACTTGGCACTCAACCGCCCGTCGGCATCGCTATCGGGTGGCGAGAGTCAGCGCATCCGCCTGGCAACGCAGATTGGCTCGCAACTGGTGAACGTGCTCTACATCCTCGACGAGCCGAGCATCGGCCTGCACCAACGCGACAACCAACGGCTCATCGACTCGCTGAAGCAGTTGCGCGACATTGGCAACTCGGTCATCGTGGTGGAACACGACCGCGACATGATGCTGGCCGCCGACTACATCGTTGACATTGGCCCGCGTGCCGGACGCAAAGGCGGCGAGGTGGTGTTCCAAGGGAAGCCGGCCGATATGCTCAAGACCAACACCATCACGGCACAATATCTCTGTGGTGAGAAAATCGTGGATACCGACTACGACGAAGCGCATTACCAAGATGCTCGCCAACGTACTCGACGCGAAGGCAACGGCAAGTCGATCATCCTTCGTGGCGCAAGGGGTAACAACCTGAAGAACGTCACCGCTGAGTTCCCGCTGGGCAAGCTCATCGTGGTGACGGGCGTGAGCGGATCGGGAAAGTCGACACTCATCAACGAGACGCTGAAACCTATTCTCTCGCACCATTTCTATCGTTCGCTTCAGAAGCCGATGCCCTACGACTCCATCGAAGGCATCGAGAACATCGACAAGGTGGTGAGCGTAGACCAGAGCCCCATCGGCCGCACACCACGCTCGAATCCTTCCACCTATACCGGCGTGTTTGCCGACATCCGTTCGCTCTTCGTGGGATTGCCCGAGGCAAAGATTCGAGGCTACAAGCCCGGTCGCTTCTCGTTCAACGTGAAGGGCGGCCGTTGCGAGACATGTGGAGGCAACGGCTACAAGACCATCGAGATGAACTTCCTGCCCGACATTCAAGTGCCTTGCGAGGCGTGTCACGGCAAGCGCTACAACCGTGAGACACTCGAGGTGCGCTACAAGGGTAAGTCGATTGCCGACGTGCTCGACATGACCATCAACCAAGCGGTAGAGTTCTTCGAGGCGGTGCCGAATATTCTTCAGAAAATCAAAACCCTGCAAGACGTGGGCCTCGGATACATCAAGCTCGGCCAGTCATCGACAACGCTCTCGGGTGGTGAGAGCCAGCGTGTAAAGCTCGCTACGGAACTCGCCAAGCGCGACACCGGTCGCACACTCTACATCCTCGACGAGCCCACCACGGGTCTGCACTTCGAGGACATCCGAATTCTCATGGATGTGTTGCAACGGCTTGTGGACCGCGGAAACACGGTCATCATCATCGAGCACAATCTCGACGTCATACGCCTCGCCGACCACATCATCGACATGGGTCCTGAAGGCGGTCGCAACGGTGGTAACATCATGACCACCGGCACGCCCGAAGAGGTGGCAGCCTCAAAGAAGGGCTACACCCCCCGCTTCATCAAGGAAGAGCTGGAGCGCGTAAAGAAGCATTGATATGTAGGGACGCATCATAGCAACCAAAATGTAGGGACGCGGTGTGCCGCGTTACTGGGTCCAGAAAGCAAATCTAGTTAAGGCAACTACTAAATGTAGGGACGCGGTGTGCCGCGTTACTGGATGGGGAAATGCTAACTCCAGTTACGCGACACGTCGCGTCCCTACACTCGCAAACCAATAAAGGCAATCGTGTCAGAATGAAAGGCAACTACATCCTCAGCCTCATCAACCAAGGCGAGCATCAGCAACAGGACTTCAAATACAAGATTACTGATGCCCCGAAACTTGCCAAGTCGGTATCGGCATTTGCCAATACGGATGGCGGTCGCCTGCTCATTGGCGTGCGTGACGACGGACAAGTGGCCGGCGTGCGCTCGGAGGAGGAAATCTACATGATGCACGCGGCGGCCTACACCTATTGCCGACCTCAGCCCTCCATTCGCTTCGACACGCATAACGTTGGTGGACGAACGGTGGTCGTGGCCACGGTGCCGCCTTCCGACAAGCGCCCCATCTTCGCCCTGAGCAAGGAGAAAGACGAACGTAACGCCTACATCCGCATCAACGACGAGAACATCCTGGCCTCGCCCGTTCACCTCCGTCTTTGGCGCGAGCAGCAATCGCCCCGACCTGTTGTCACCACGTTTGAGGAGTCGCACACCCTTGTGCTCGAAACCTTACAAAACAACCCACCGATGACACTCAACCAGCTCACCCGTCGCACACGCCTTCCCCGCCAGCAAGTCATCAACCTACTTGCCCGCTTCATTCGCTACGACTTGGCACAATGGAAATATGATGCCCACCAGTTCCTCTTCTCGGCCCGTTGAGCATCATAGAAATTATATAGAATTATACTTCAGAAGTCTGGCCATGCAATATTTATCGGAAAGAAATTATCATAATTAAAATAATTATTTCCATCAATAAATATAGGTAGTTATATACTCTTTTGACCCTCACATGTAGGGACAAATTCTATATAGCTTCCTAAATATATTTTCTGAACGAAATTATGATAATTATTTTAATTTCTTTCCGATAAAAACACATTACTCCCCTACTCCTGGAAATTCACCGCCTTCTTAAACCGCTCGATGACCTCGGGCTTGCCCGTATGCTTACCCTTGTCCTCGCTCAGCTTGCAGGTGTCGTTGTAGAACGTCCACGACTCCGTAATCTTCACGGCCACCAACTTGATGACGATGTTGCGAGGCTTGATGCCCTCGAAGTCGTTGGTGAAGTGCGTGCCAATACCAAACGACGGCTGGCAATAGTCGACGGCATATTTCTGAATGGCAATCGCGCGATCGGTGTCGAGGGCATTCGAGAAGATGACCTGCTTCGAGCGCGGGTCGATGCCCAGCTGCTCATACTTGGCGGCAATCTTCATGAGCTGCTCGTGGTTGTCGCCGCTATCGATGCGCAAACCCTTAAAGAGGTTGGCAAAGTCCTCAGAGAAGTTCATCGAGAAGATGTCCCAGCCGAAGCTATCATAGAGGAACGTTCCAAGGGCACCGCGGAAGGTGTGGCGCCAGGCATCCATCGCCATGTGGTTGGCCATCTGCGGACCATACATGCCGGCAATAGCGCACACGAACTCATGGGCCATCGTGCCAACAGGTGTGAGGTTGTACTTCATGGCGAGATACACGTTGCTCGTGCCTACGAAGCGACCTTTCCACTCGCGTGACTCCTGACAATCGCGCATCGCTCTCACCACCGTCTCCTCGGCCTTGAACGATGCACGCCGACGAGTTCCGAAGTCGCTATACACGCAACCAGCCTCGAGCAATCGCTCGGCCTTGTTGTACGACTTGCGATAGCATTCCTCGTAGTCGAGTTTGTCGGCCTGACCGGTGATTTCGTAGTAAAGCTCCGAGACGATAGCCAATACCTTCACCTCGAGCAGGATGGTATCGCTCCAGTTGCCTTCGAACTCGATGTGCAGGTGACGCTCCTCGTCCTGCCACACCTTCACCCACTTGCGGTTGTAGTGGAAGCCGCGCAGGTAGCGATAGAACCACCCGGGAATATAGGAACAACGCTTGCGCATGAAGTAGACTTCCTCATCGGTGATGAAGACATTCTCCAAGAGTTCTATCTGATGCATCACCTCATCGGCGAAGCCTTCAGGATAGACGGTGTTGTCGCGATCGACGAACTGATACTTCACCTGAGCACGTGGGAAATTGTCAATCACGGCACAGCACATCGACAACTTATAGAGGTCGTCGTCGGTGAAGTGCTGAATAATCTGACGCTCAATCATAACGAATTTTGTTAATTAAATGTATATAAAGAAGGGATGCGTCAGCTTGCAAGGCAGCAATCAGTACCTGAAGGTTCTGTGCATATTTTGCAAATACCTGAAGGTTCTGTGCTCGTTTTGCAAATACTCTGACGCATCCCCATGAAGGTCAATGCTTACTTTTTCTCAGCCTTCTTGGCGGGTGCCTTCTTGGCTGGAGCCTTCTTAGCGGCGGGCTTCTCTTCTGCCTTCTTAGCGTGAGCCTTCTTGGCAGGAGCCTTCTTCGGAGCGGCCTTCTTGGCGGGAGCAGGCTTCTCGGCCTCCTCTTCAGCATTCTTGCCTTCCACCTTCTCCAGCTTGGCCTGCAGACGCGAGATTTCCTTCTCCTGCATCTCGATCTCCTCACCCTGATTGCGGATGGTGGTGAGCAGAGACTCCAGCTGGTCGTTGTCGATGTCCTCAGGATAGAGGCTGTTCACTCTATTCAGGAAGTCGCCAAGAATGTTCATGTAGTTCGTGAAGGCGTCGAAGGGCGACGAATAGATGCCGCGGTCGAGACCTACGTTAGAAGGCTTCGTGGTCATGAAGCGGAAGTTGTTGCTTGCCTGCAGATAATCCCAGTCGAGATTGATCTTCGAGTCGTTGGCAATGCGCACGCGGTCGGCCACACCATAGAGCTTGTGGAAGGCCTCGCGCTGCATGGGGTTACCCAGCCAGCAGCTCACGTCGCGCTCCTCGTCGACCCACGAGAGTGTGTCGGGCACATCGAGAGCACCAACGCTCTTGGTCTTCATGCAGATCTCGGTAGGAGTAGAGAACGTGATGCCCTTTTCCTTTGCGCAAGCGGGAATGGCGCGCAGGAAGTCGAGGATGTTCGACGACAACGGCTGAGCGATGCCCAGAGCCGAGAGTTCCATGAAGATGTTGATGATCTGGCTCTCCTCGGGGTGCGAGGCAATCTCGTTCACGTAGTTGTCGGCGAAGAGCGGATAGCCCTCCCACTCAGGATTGTTGAAGCGCAGGGAGATGTCGTCAGAGAGCTTCACATCGCGGAGCAACAGCTTCAGGTTGGGAGCGAGTGCGCAGTTGTAGACATAGTGCGGCGACTTCCAGCCGAGCACGTGCTTGGCACCCTCTGTGAGCATGCCCTTGAAGCCCATCTCAGCAGCCTGCAGACCGATGTCGTCAGAGTAGATGAGCGACGAGTTGCGGAGCACCTTCGGCGTCTGGCCGAAGTATTCCTTCATCTTTGCCATCTGCTTCTTCACGTCGGCGGCGAAGCACTCTGCATTGATGAGCGACGACAGACCGTGGCTATAGGGCTCAGCGAGGAACTCCACACAACCCGTCTCGTTCATCTCCTGAAGTTTCTCCAACACCTGCGGAGCGTGCATCTCGAGTTGCTCGATGCCTACGCCCGAAAGCGAGAATGCCACCTTGAAGTACTTGCCATTCTCCTTGATCATCTCATGGAGCGTGTTGAGCGCAGGCATATAAGAGCGCTCGGCAATGTCGCTGATGCTACGCTCGTTCTCGTAGTCATCGTAGTAGTAATGGTCGGTACCGATATCGAAGAAACGATAGCGCTTCAGATGAATGATCTGATGTATTTCAAAATATAAACAAATTGTTTTCATAAGGAACCTCCCCCGACCCCTCCGAAGGAGGGGAGTGCCTGGCGGTTTCAGGGGGATGCCCAGGCTTACTATTGGTTATTGTTGATTTTTTACTTATTTCTTGGTTTTACTATTATTCACTCCGCTAGGCCCTCCCCTCCTTTGGAGGGGCGGGGGAGGTTTACTCCCACCCAAGGGTGCGCAGATAGAGGGTGCGAATCCACTTACCCACCTTTTCCCAGGTAATCTGGTCAACCTCGCGCTTGCCTTCTTCCTGCAAGTACTTGAAGAGCGACTCGTTGACGCAGATGGAGTAGATGGCATCGGCCATAGCGTGAATGTCCCAATAGTCCACCTTGATGCAGTTGTGAAGTATCTCGGCACATCCAGACTGCTTCGAGATGATCGTCGGCGTGCCGCATTGCATAGCCTCAAGGGGCGAGATGCCGAAGGGCTCAGAGACGGAAGGCATCACGTAGACATCGCTATCCTTCAGGCACTCATACACCTGCTTGCCGCGCATGAAGCCCGGGAAGTGGAAGCGGTCGGCGATGCCGCGCTCTGCGGCGAGATAGATCATCTGTTCCATCATATCGCCCGAGCCAGCAAAGCAGAAACGCACGTTGCGTGTGCGATGCAGCACCATATTGGCAGCCTCGACGAAGTATTCAGGGCCCTTCTGCATGGTGATACGACCGAGGAAGGTCACCACCTTTTCCTTGCCCGTGTGGTCGGGGCGCGGAATGTCCTGAAGCTCCTGCTTCAAAGGATAAACGGCGTTGTGCACGGTGAAGCACTTGCGCGGATCCTGATGATACTGGTTGATGACCGTCTGGCGAGTAAGCTCCGATACGCACATGATGCAATCGGCGTTGTCCATACCGTTCTTCTCAATGGAGTAAACGGTGGGGTTCACCTTGCCGCGCGAGCGGTCGAAGTCGGTAGCATGCACGTGGATGCACAGAGGCTTACCGCTGACCTGCTTGGCGTGGATGCCGGCAGGATAGGTCAGCCAGTCGTGAGCGTGGATGATGTCGAATTCCTCAGCACGGGCCACCACGCCTGCGATGATTGAGTAGTTATTGATTTCCTCGTGCAGGTTTGAGGGATAGCCGCCGGCAAACTCCATTGCACCCAGGTCGTTGACGTGCATGTAGTTGAAGTCGGCATAGATGTGGTCGCGATAGCGATAGTAGTCTTCTGGCGACATGATATTACCTACCCGCTGCTGCACGTAGTCGTAGTTGACGTCGCGCCAGGCAATAGGCACAGCGTTCATGGCCACGATTTTGCAAGCAGAGCGGTCTTCGTCGCCGAAGGGTTTAGGCAAACAGAGAATGGTATCGATATCGCCCTGAGCATGCAAGCCCTGGGAGATGCCGTAGTTGGCTGTGGCGAGTCCGCCAAACACATGAGGAGGATACTCCCATCCAAACATTAGTACTTTCATATCAGGTTCCTCCTTATTTTAATATTTATAACGTTCCAAGAGTTCGAGCGTGCGCAGGATTTCAGCCACATTCATGGCGAAAGACATTGCGCCGCGTCCGTGGAATGGCGGGTTGCCGTCGAAGAGCTCCGAGATGGTGCCCAGGCAGTGGTAAGCCATTTCGTCCTCATAACCCACCATCTGGCGCTCGATGAAGCTCAGGCGGGTGCGCTTAT